>C._urophasianus_2_cecum__coassemble_46_pt1 | contig 37840 bp, 40 predicted proteins | sample C__urophasianus_2_cecum__metabat2_low_PE_006 | metagenome-assembled genome bin C | reverse complement strand
CTACAAAACATCTTAGAAAGGAATGATACTTATGCTTCAATATAATTATACACAATTTTTACTAAATTTAAAAGATATTTCTATTATTGATTTTAATTCTTATAGCTTTACTATATTGTTCTAAACGCTTCACTGAACATATTCCCCTTTTAGGCAAGTACCAACGCATGCCTACTTTTATGATTAAGTTTATTATTAGTAAATTTCATTTTTCTAAATCTGTATCTACTGTTCTTCACTTTTTAGACAAAATATCTGTCCACAAACCCGTTTTATCTAGCGTTATTTCAATTGATGAATTAAGAAAATGCTAATATGGTAACAAATGCCTTTTTTGAGCTACTTCATACCAAATCCATACACTTTAATGTATAAAGCCAGAAAGTCAATGAAAACGCACTTCCAATAGTAGTTAGCATTACTGCTCCAGCAGTGAGTGTACCATCATGTCCCATATTCCTACACATAATATAACAACTAACAGTAGTTGCTGAACCCAGCATTATCAACCCAGCTACTAATTTACTTTCTGTAAAACCCATGTATATCGCTATAGGCATAAATAAAACAACAAATCCCACCAATTTCATTATACTACAAACTATAATTGGCTTTATATTTTGACTAAAACTTTGAAATTTAAAAGCTGCCCCCATTGCCATAAGTCCTAACGGCGTTGCTAATACTGCCAAAAATGATACTGTTTTATCCAAAATAACTGGCGTCGGAATTTTAAGCATAGACCAAATAACACCAACAACAATTCCTAAGATAATCGGATTTGTTATAATACCTTTTATTGTTTTTTTCATAAGTGCTGGAGTAAGTGTGCTTTGTCCTGGTTTTAAAATTGCCAAAACTACAACTGCCATCACATTATATAATGGTACGGTGCCAATAATCATCAACGAAGCCATACCATAATCACCATAAATATTTTGTACAAACGCCATACCAATAATTGCGGCACTGCTACGATATGCCGCTTGCACAAACTCACCTTGTGAAACACTTTTACGAAATGGAATAGAAATAATAAATGCCAAAACAATACTAAAAAATGTAGCAATAAAACAAAAAAGTACATATGACGTATCCCATACTGATGTAAAATCTGCTGTACCAATATCTTCAAATAAAAGTGCTGGCAAAGCTACAACAAATACAAATTTATTCATTTTAGTAACAAAAGTTTCATCAAATAAGCCAATTTTACGAAAAATCATGCCGAGAACCATCATTAAAAATACTGGTATAGTAGCATTTAAACTAAAAACTAAATTATCCATAAAAATCCCTTCTCTAATTAATATACATATACTGTGAATTTTATCACAATCAGCTCAATTAATAAACCTATTTATAAATAAATATTATCCATTAGTTATATAGAATTATTTTTTATTTATTATAAACTGTTGTTTTCTATCTAAAAAAAGAGTACAATTTTAGTTAGCTTTGACATATTATGCTAATTAATTATTACAACCGTATTTTTATATTTTCCTAACATAATATGTTTAGTTTAAAAATTAAGAGGTGTTTTCGTGAAAACAAAATTGAATTCGGATTTAGATTTAATTGAAGCAAAAGTTTTACAAGGCGAACGCCTTACGAAAGAAGATGGATTAACCCTTTTTGCCTCTAATGACTTAGCACGTATCGGTTATCTCGCTGATTTAGTTCGCAAACATATTAGTGGTGATTATGTTTATTACAATGTAAATTGTCATTTAAATTTGACTAATATCTGTTCAGCACTTTGTGATTTTTGTGCTTTTGGATGTGAAGAAACAGATAAACGTGCTTATGCCATGACTATGGATGACATTCGTGCTAAAGTTCAAAAAGCATGCCTTGACCCTAACATGAAAAATTTGCATATTGTCAGCGGTCTCCATCCTCATTGGCCGTTTTCTTATTATGTAGACATAATAAAAATGCTAAAAAAAGAATTTCCTCAACTTCATTTAAAGGGTTTTACGGGTGTTGAAATAACCCATTTTGCTAAAATTAGTGGCAAATCTATTCGTGAAGTATTACAAGAATTAAAAGATGCTGGTATTGAAGCTATGCCTGGTGGTGGAGCAGAAATTTTAAATGACCGTATTAGAAATAAGCTTTGCCCAAATAAAGCCACAGCAAAAGAATGGCTCGAAGTATCTCGCACAGCTCATAGCATTGGAATAAAAACAAATGCTTCTATGCTTTATGGTCATATTGAAACAATAGAAGAACGTGTTGACCATTTAATTACACTGCGCAATCTTCAAGATGAAACAGGTGGTATCCAAACATTTATTTGTTTCCCATTCCACCCGGCTAATACAAAACTTGGCAAAACTATACAACGTACTAGTGTTTGGGATGATTTAAAAACCATGGCTATTTGCCGTTTAATACTTGATAATATTCACAATATCAAAGCCTATTGGGTAATGCTAACTTTACCAATAGCCCAACTTGCGCTCGGTTTTGGTGCTAATGATATTGACGGTACTATTAGCGAAGAAAAAATTATGCACGATGCTGGAGCAAATTCTCCTAAAGCAATGACTCGTGATAATTTAATTACATTGATTAAACAAACTGGCAGAATACCGGCTGAATGTGATTGCAATTTCAATATAATCAAGACTTTTTAACAGTAAAGGATTTTTTTATGTCAATACAAAAAATAGCTATACAAAAAGCACAAAATGGTGAACGTCTTTCTTTTTCAGAAGCGCTATATCTTTATAAAAATATTGATTTACTTGATTTAGCTGTTTGGGCAAGACAGGCTAAAATTCGCCAAAGTGGACAAAAAGTTTATTATAACATAAACCGCCATATAAATTTATCTAATATCTGCACGGCAAATTGCCCTTTATGTGCCTTTTCTTGTAAAGAAGGCGATAAACGCGGTTTTATGATGACAAAAGAAGATGTTGCTACCAAGATAAAAGAAACGCTTACTACTGTACCTAATCTTACAGAAATTCATATTGTAAGTTCACTTCATCCCCATAACGATTTTAATTACTATATTGAAATTTTACAAACAATAAAAAAATTATTACCTAATGTGCATATTCAAGCATTTACACCAGTAGAAATTGTTCATTTTGCTAAAATTAGTAATAAAACAATTGATGAAGTTTTGCATATTTTAAAACAAGCTGGACTAAATTCCCTACCAGGTGGGGGTGCTGAAATATTAGATGACAATGTACGCAAAATAATTTGTCCCAATAAAGCCAATACAAATGAATGGATTTATACAATAAAAACAGCTCATAAAATGGGCATGAAAACAAATGCTTCCGAACTTTATGGTCATATTGAAACGATTGAACAACGCTTACAACATCTATTTACATTACGTGATATCCAAGATGAAACAGGTGGTTTCCAAGCATTCATTTCTTTCCCATTTCATCCAACTAATACAGCTTTTCCTGATATAAAACCGATTACTTCTTATGAAAGTTTAAAATTCATTGCTATTTCACGACTTGTTTTAGATAACATTCCACATATTAAAGCATTTTGGATGATGTTGACATTACCTATTGCTCAATTTGCTCTAGCTTGTGGTGCTGATGATTTAGATGGCACAGTTGAAGAAGAAAAAATCATTCATTCCGCTGGTGCACATACAGGACAAAAAATGACGACAACTCAACTTGAAAAAATAATCCGTATAGCAGGTTATATCCCTGTACAACGTGATTCACTTTACAATGAAATAAATAATTAACGAGGTTTTTTATATTATGATAAGACTTTCTGATAAAGAAGCTGTAGAACTTTTACAACATGGTGATATTTTAAGACTCGGACAAAAAGCTAACGAAATTCGCCAAAAATTTCATCCTGGCAATACTGTAACTTTTATTGTTGACCGCAATATTAATTATACAAATGTCTGCATTAACGAATGTCGCTTTTGCGCTTTTTTCCGTCCTGAACATCATAAAGACGCTTATCTTCTACCTATGGAAACAATTTTACAAAAAGTAAAAGAAACCCAAGAAGCTGGTGGTACACAAATCATGCTTCAAGGTGGACTACATCCATCCTTACCTTTTGAATATTATATAAATATGATTAGCACTATAAAAAATGCTTATCCTGATATTGTAATTCATTCTTTCTCACCAGCAGAAATACTTCATTTTACCAAAATCTCCGGCAAATCACTAAAAGATGTATTAAAAGAATTGCAAAATGCAGGTCTTGCTTCCCTGCCAGGCGGAGGAGCAGAAATTCTCGTCGACCGCGTACGCAAAATAGTAAGCCCGAAAAAAATAATGACTGATGATTGGTTAAATGTCATGAAAACAGCTCATTCTATTGGCATGGAAAGTACAGCAACTATGGTACTTGGTCTTGGAGAAACAATCAAAGACCGTATTGAACATATGCACCGTATTCGTGAATTACAAGATGAAACAGGTGGTTTCCGTGCATTCATTATGTGGACATTCCAACCCGGTAATACCAAACTCGGTGGTAACAAATTCTCTTCTTGGGAATATTTAAAAACACTTGCTATATCGCGTTTATATTTTGATAATGTTAGCCATATTCAAGGTTCTTGGGTAACTCAAGGTCAACAAATAGGTCAAATTACATTAGCTTTTGGCGCTGATGATTTAGGCAGTATTATGCTAGAAGAAAATGTCGTTCGTGCAGCAGGTACGGCTTACCAAATGTCTATTGATAAAATGGTACGTACTATTCAAACAGCAGATAAACAAGCCGCACAACGTGATACACAATACAATATTATTCGTCGTTTTTAAAATCTAATTTAAGGAGTTTTTTATCATGAATATACTAAAAGCCGACTTTGCCATTATCGGCGGTTCTGGCACTCTTTCCAGCAATTTTCCACTCGGAGCAAAATGCGATGATGTAAACATAATACAAGATAATATGATTTTTGATACTCCCTACGGTAAAACAACTGCACTACGTTTATTTGAAGTAGCAGGTATACGCGTTTTAACTTGTAAAATGCACGGTTGGCGCACTGGCGTAAGTCGTGCTGATGCTTCCCGCCAATTATTTTGGACATTCCGTGAAGCTGGCGTTAAACGCATTCTTTCTGAAGGTGGCGTAGGCACAATCAATAAACTACTTGACACTAGAGACTTTCTCATTCCTGATGATTATCTCGATATGTCTGTTCGCAAAGATGTTGGATTAGAAGGACGTTACCTTCTCGTCATGCGTGATGCCCTTTGCCCGCAAATGCGTGCGGAATTAATTAAAAATACACGTAAACATTTTTCTGGTCGTATTTTTACACGTGGTACTTATGCCAATACCGACGGTCGCCATTTTGAAAGCCCAGCTGAAATTGCTATGTTAAATGGTCATGCCGATATTGTCGGTCAATCTATTTGCCCAGAAGTTTATCTTGCTCGTGAAATAGGTGCTTGCTATGCAGGTCTTTATTATGTAGTAAATTATGGTGAAGGTATTCGCAAATCATGGTCACATCAAGAATTAGAAGATATTTTCTACGATGACGCTCCAATGATTAGTAAAATCCTTCTTGATACTATTCGTTCTCTTGCTACTAAAGACAGAAATTGCGAATGTCTTTCTTTACGCAAAGAGACACTCTTAAAAGAAATTTATGATAATGATTAATCTATAAACTTAAAAGACTGTATGACCTTTAGCGGTTATACAGTCTTTTTTTATGCTTTTTAGCTATAATAAAATATTCAATATAACTATTTACTATTTATTACAAATAATCTTATGATAAAAATATCTTCATAAACCATCATTGATTTAAGAACGTGCTTTATACGGTATACATCATGCCCAAATTATAGATTACTCTTTCGATGGCATAGCTGATGGCAAATCTGCCTAAAAAAAACTGCTAATCTTTCTATCCAAAACTGCTTCTTTAAATTACATTTAAAAATTGTCATATTAATTCAGCTGAATTTAGCTAAAAATGCCATGATATATCTCTGCTACTTTCATTGGTAAATTAATCTTAAAAACAAATATTGTCAATCCAGCCGACACAAAAATCATTTGTTGCAACAAATAAAACTCTGTATGCGCTTAAATATAAAGAAAACTTCTATACACTTGCATATAAATATCTTTATGGTATAATTTAATTTGAATTAAAGAAATTTTTTACTTTAATGAATATGTTTTTTCAGGGACGCTTTTTAGCGTCTCTTTTAGTTTAATAAACCATAAAGGAGATTTTAATAAAAATTTTATGAACGCTCGCACTATTGCTTTAAATATTTTAAACGAAGTATATCAAGAAAAAGCTTATGCTAATATTTCTCTATCCCGCCACTTATCTAAAAATGATTTATCCGAACAAGACCGCCGTTTTATAACCGAACTTGTATATGGAACAGTTAAAGCAGGAGATACTATACTTTGGATTTTAAAAAAATTTATTAATCGACCATTTACCAAAATAGAACCAACTATACTAAATATTTTACGTTTAGGTGTTTACCAAATTGTGTTCATGGATAAAATTCCCGTTTCTGCTGCATGTAATGAAGCAGTAAATCTTGCCAAAAAATTTAGTAATCTCGGCTCCGCCAAATTTGTCAATGGTGTATTACGCAATTTAATTCGTCAACCAGAAAAATATGCTATGCCAACTGGCAACAAAGCAATTGAAATATCTGTACGAGAACAACATCCATTATGGCTGGTGAAAAAATTCATTCATACTTTTGGTAGTGAAGCTACTCTTAAACTTTGTCAATTTAACAATACAAATGCTCCGCTTGTACTACGTACCAATACCTTAAAAATTACCCGAACAGAATTGATTAACGAATTAAAAAAATCTAATTGTGAAGTAACTCCTTCCCAATTAACACCAGAAGGAATTATCTGTCAAAGCCATCCAGCACTCAACAAATTAAAACCACTTCAAAACGGTATGGCACAAGTACAAGATGAAAGTTCTATGCTCGTTGCTCATGTACTTAATCCTAAGCCAAATGATTGTATAATTGATACATGTAGTGCTCCTGGTGGCAAAACAACACATATCGCTACATTAATGAACAATATAGGGATTATTATTGCTGGCGATATCTATGAACACAAATTAAAACTCATCAATGAAAATGCTACACGACTTGGCATAAATATCATCAAAACCCAGCTTCTTGATGCTCGTAAAATTGGCGAATTATATCCAAAAAAAGCTGATAAAATACTTGTTGACGCTCCATGTTCCGGTCTTGGTGTACTGCGCCGTAAACCTGATTCTCGCTGGAATAAAACAGAAGAATTACTCCATGAATTGCCACCACTGCAACTAGAAATTTTAAACTCTGCTACTCAAGCCTTAAAAATAAACGGTGTTCTTGTTTACAGCACTTGCACCATCATGCCTGAAGAAAATCAAAATGTTATTGATAAATTTCTCTCTACTCATCCTAATTTTATATTGGATGACGTGCATAAATATCTACCATTTAAACACAAATCAAAAACAAAAACTTTACAACTAATGCCTCATATTGACCATACCGACGGTTTCTTTATAGCTCGCCTAATACGTAAATTTTAATCTAAATACAAAAACAAACTTTATTTATGTCGCCCTTTTCAAGTAAACATACTATTAGAGAAAGGAAATTATTATGACCAATATATTTGGACTTAACTTAAACGAATTAACCACTTTAATAACAGCATTGAAATTACCAAAATTTCGTGCTAAACAAATTATTGAATGGATTTATTTAAAACATGCTACATCTTTTGAGCAGATGACTAATCTTTCTAAAGATTTACGTGAAAAATTATCAGAAGAATTTACTATTAAACGTGCCAAATCTTGGGACCAACTAAATTCTACCGATGGCAAAACGACCAAATTTCTTCTACAATTCGATGATGGTGTCGGTGTAGAAACCGTTTTAATGCGTCAAAGTTATGGTAACAGTATTTGTGTTTCCTCACAAGCTGGTTGTAATATGGGCTGTGCCTTTTGTGCTTCCACCTTACATGGTATGGCTAGAAATCTTTCTACTGGTGAAATTCTCGCTCAAGCGATGTTTATTCAAGAACTTTTAAATAAAACAGGTGAACAAATCAATAATATTGTAATCATGGGTTCTGGTGAACCAATGCTTAATTACGATAATGTTTTAAAATTTATCCGCCTTGTACATGAACCATATTGTTTAAACTTAGGGTATCGCAACATCACTATTTCAACATCAGGTATAGTTCCTGGTATCGAAAAATTAGCACAAGAAAACATTCCTATTACATTATCTATCTCTCTCCATGCACCAAATAATGAATTGCGTAGTGCTTTAATGCCAATTAACAAACGCTATCCTTTAGAAGACGTAATAAAATCAGCTATTCATTATGCAAACACGACAAAACGCCGCATCACTTATGAATATATCTTAATTGACAAATACAATGACAACTTAGAACAAGCAGAAAAGCTTTGTCATTTGCTGAAAAATCAACTAGCAAATGTCAATTTAATTCCAATTAATCCAGTTAAAGAACGCAATTTTAATCGACCATCTTCATCTCGTATCAAAACATTTGCTAGATATTTAAATGACCATCATATTACAGCTACAATTCGTCAAGAAATGGGTACAGATATTAATGCTGCTTGTGGTCAATTACGCAATAAACATTTATAAAAATAAATTGGAGATGAACATTATGTTTTTTTCACGTATGGAAGATTTTTTGGAAAAAAATATTGAAGGCTTTTTTAATCGCAAATTCTCCAGTAATCTACAACTGGCAGAAATTGAAAAAATACTTGACCGCCTCCTAATTCGCCATAAAAAACGTATAAATCGTGCCATATTTGTACCAGATACATTTACCATCACCATGAGCCAAAAAGACTATGACGAATTGAATACATTGCAAAATTTAATCGAGTTGAAATTATTCCTCTATAAATCAGTAATCATCAAAGACTATTTTATGAAAAAGAAACCTGTTATAAATATATTAAAATCACTCGATCTAAAACTAGGTGTATGTGATATCAAAGCAACATTTAGTCCTGATACACAAACTCAAAATACCGTTTCTGCCAATACTGAAGGAACGCAAGGAACAATTATTGTACCATCTAACGATAGAGAATTATTTAACAAATCACCCAAAATCAACCAAGAATTAAAATTCGCCTCATTAACTATTTTAGAAGGATCAGATAAAGACTCCTATTTAGAAATAGGCGATAAACAAATTCATATTGGCAGACGTGATAAAAATGAATTTATCATCACAGATATTAATGTTTCTCGCTTTCATGCTTATATCACCTTTGAAAATGGTCGCCATATATTACATGATGCTAATAGCTTAAATGGTACTACAGTAAACGATACTAAAATCTCTAGCTTTTGCTTATGTTCTGGTGACAAAATTCAAATGGGAAACACCATTATAATTTATGATATATTATAAATTTATTATAATATATCGTATAATCCATTTTAAAAAATTTTTGGAGGTAAAATGTTTCACATACGCTTAAAAGAAATAAGGAAAGAAAGAGGTCTTACACAAAAAGAACTTTCAAAACGTATAAATGTTGCTGAACGTTTATACCAGTCGTATGAATACGGTAAAGTAATTCCGTCTATCATTATTCTAAAAAAATTATGTAAAGTACTTAGTGTTAGTGCTGATTACTTATTAGGCTTAACAAACAAAAAATAAACTGTGTCAAGTGCTTTTTCAAAAAAATAAAAAAATGAGGTGATTGATATGGATATTATAACGCAACGTATAAGAGATTTAAGAGAGAAAAATAAAAAAACTCAAAAAGAAGTCGCAAATTTTCTGAAAATGACAATACAAGCATACCAAAAATATGAGTACGGCACAAGAGAACCTAAAATAGAAAAAATAAAAATGTTAGCCCTATATTATAATGTAACCACAGATTATTTATTAGGATTGACCGACAAAAAATAACAATAATTTAAAATTTGAAAGCTACATTAATTACATATTATATTATAGTAATTTTGTAGCTTCCTTTATTATAGAACCAAAAAGAATAATCTATGCTTCAAAAAAAATTAAAAAGATAGGTAGAGAAAAATTCTACCTATCTATGTTACCCCAACATTTGACAAAGAGCCTTTTTATTTAATTAAATTGAATTTACGCATAGCTGTTTTCAACTGTTCCAAATGAGCTTCTTCCATTTCACAAAGTGGCATACGAAGTGGTCCCATATTAAAGCCCATTAAACGAAGTGCAACTTTTACTGGAATTGGATTTACTTCACAGAACAATGCTTTAATCATTGGAAAATATTCCAATTGTTTTTGTGCAGCTTCTTTTATTTTACCATCAAGAAATAATTGACACATATCATGTGTTTCTTGTGGCATAATATTAGAAAGAACAGAAATAACACCCTGCCCACCTAAAGACATCAATGGAATAATTTGGTCATCATTACCCGAATAGAAAGTAAGTTTATCACCACAAAGAGACATTGTTTCTGCTACTTGACTAATATTTCCACTAGCTTCTTTTACAGCTGTAATACGTGGATGTTCAGCCAAAACAGCATATGTTTCTGGTTTAATACCTACCCCTGTACGAGAAGGAACATCATATAAAACAATTGGTACATTTACATTATCAGCAATAGATGTAAAATGTTTAATAAGACCTTTTTGTGTACATTTATTATAATATGGTGTTACAACTAAAAGTGCATCAGCACCAGCTTTATCAGCATGTTGCGATAAATTAATCGCATATCTCGTATCATTAGAACCAGTTCCGGCAATGACTGGCACACGTTTATTTACATAATCAATTGTAAATTTAATAATATCTTCATGTTCTTGGTCAGTCATTGTAGCAGATTCGCCACTTGTACCCGCAATAACAATAGCATCAGTACCATTATTTAAATTAAAATCAATTAATTTTTTTAATTCATCATAATTAATACCAATACCATTTTCATTAAACGGCGTAGCAATAGCAACCGCTGCACCCTTAAAAATTACATCTTTCATAATAAAGAAATACTCCTTTCATGGCAACTATAATAAAAACAAATTCTTGTTAAAATCATCTGTTACCATTTTATATACATCTATATTTAAGCAAAACTTAAATATTTATGTGTCATTAAAAAATAATATTTATGTACTCTTTCAATTTAATAGAATTTATTATCTTATAATCCTTTTATTCTTTGATTATACAGGGATTTCACATGATTAGCAACTGTTTTATTTTACAAATTTACAAGAGAAAAAACCACCGTAGATAATCTACGGTGATTTTTTTACTACAAACTATAAAATTGATTTTACAGTTTTAAATATATCTTGTGCTTCATTTATTTTGCTATTGCTACCCAATACACAAATAGCATTTTCTTCCATACAAGCATCAACTAAATCCGCCAAATTGCGAATATCTTTCTGTGTAGTTACCAATACTTCATCTCGTTGCTGTTGACGCATTTCATCAGTCAAACCAACAATATAACTAGAAACAGCTAATTCCCCTTTAAGTGCTGGTGTAAGAGGCATATCCATTCCGCTAATAGTACCAATAATATATTTCTTCATTTCTCTATCGCTTACAGCAAAACTACGCAAAAATGCCCCCGTATTATCATATACATTAAGCGTTTCCTTCAAATTCGGATCGCGATAAGAAGCAAAATACATATTTCCATCTCGACGGAATTTTACAAATGCACCGTATGCCCCGCCCAAAACACGAATATGTGTCCATAAATATTCATAGCGCATAATTGTTTCAAGTACTTTCATAGCACCTGTATATTTATAGCCAAGACGCATAAAATTAGCACCTTTTGCTACATATTGAACTTGTGTAGAAGTGATAAAACCTTCATTTTTCTTATTTACACTAAACGGAATTTGTTGCTGTGGATAAACTTCATTCGACAATTTTTCTATAAATACTTTTACTGTATTTGCTACCTTACCATAATTGCTTTCATTTATAGTAATACTTGTAATAAGATTATGTTTATTGAATACCATTGGTATAATCTTAGCAAAAACAGTCTGCATTTTAGCAAATTCATTATCAAAATCATTTAAGAATTTTTTAATAAAATCATAAAACTTCAAATCACCATAGTTATCATAGCGTTCTTTCGGTGTAAAATAAGCCATAAGTTCATCTAAAACCAGCTGATGACCTGAACGCAAAATAGACATTTCAAAATCACTACGACATTGTAGCGCCAATTCTTTTATACGTTCCTTTGAAGCAAACGAGCTACTAAAGACTATTTCTTGCAAAAGCTCTACAAGCTTTGGCACTTTATCTACAAGAACTTTTGCTTTAAATACCATCTTCGGCATATACGAATTAACATCGCCTTCTTTATCGTATGTTGCCACGCTAAAACGCATACCACCAGTATGAAGATTTATAGCATTAGCCAAAGCTTCATATGAATAATTCTGTGTTGCTACTCTACCGATAAATTCTTCCAACAAGAACAAATAATCAATATCTTCATAAGCAATTGCCGAAACATCAAAAAACATTTTAATATAAGCAATGCCGTTTGTTTCTATATCGTGTTTTAGAACTTTAGTTCCATAGATTTCATCTTCTGCCATAATCAATTTATCGCAGTATTTATTAATATCGCTAATTTCAAGTAATGGTATTTTTGCCAAATCTTCTGGCGTATCTGTACTGCGTTGACGTTTTTTCAAAGCCTTTGTCGCTACAATAACATCTTGCAATTGTTCATCCGTCATATTAGCTTTTATTTTTGCCAATTTTGCTACCAAAGCCTCTTCATTTTTCGGAATAATTGTTTCATCTGGTGCTAAAATCAGCATTAAACTATGTGGATTACCCAGCAAATATGTCTGTATAAGTTCTTCAAATTTGCCTTCATTTGCCCATTGCTTAATTGTAGCCAGCAAATCTTCATAATACAAATACATTGTTGGCTCGCCATCATACAGCCAGCTATTCATCAAATTTATATTATAAATAAGACCTTTCGGGAATTGACCCGTATCAGCTTCACGCAATTTAAATTCCATAATATTAATAGAGGCTTGTAATAATTCCTTATCAATACCCTTATTTACAATATCATTTAACGTATCATTCACAATTTTTTCAAATGCTTCTGCTTTATCAGCTTCTGAACCATTTACAATAATACTAAACATTGGCTGAAGTATACCATTATCAAATGAAGAAACAACATCACTACCTAGCCCTGCTTTAATCAACGCATTTCTAAGCGGAGCTGCTTCACTTTTTAACAGCGCATGTTCCAAAATAGCAAATGCCAGCATTTTTTCTTTTTCCAATGATGTAGCAATGGAATAATTCAAGCTTAAAAATGTTTTATTTTCTTTACTTTCATGCGGTGCTACTGGATAAACATCATGCAAAACTTTACGCTTCGCAAATGGTTTTTGTAAATCTACATGTGAGTCTATATCTATCTTATCAAATGCTGACAAATATTCTTCATCAAGGAATTTTAGAGTATCCATCATATCCATATCGCCATATAAATAAATATAGCTATTAGCAGGATGATAATAACGGCTATGGAAATCAATAAACATCTGCTGAGTTAAATCAGGAATAGCTACAGGATCGCCACCTGATTCATATTGATAAGTCGTATCAGGATATAAATTATTTAAAATTTTACGTTCCAAAAGCCCATCAGGTGAAGATAAAGCACCTTTCATTTCATTATAAACAACACCGCTATATTTTAATGGCTCATTAGCATCTTCAATCTCATAATGCCAACCCTCTTGCATCAAAATTTCAGGTACCGTTCGCATATTCGGATAAAACACCGCATCAAGATAAACATCCATCAAATTACGAAAATCTTTATCATTGCGACTAGCAACAGGATACATTGTTTTATCTGGAAAAGTCATTGCATTCAAAAATGTATTCAAAGAACCCTTTACCAATTCTACAAACGGCTCTTTTGTCGGAAATTTACGTGAACCGCATAATGTAGAATGTTCTACAATATGCGCAACTCCTGTATCATCAGTTGGTGTAGTACGAAAAGTGATAGAAAAAACTTTATTATCATCACTATTTGCCACAAAGAACAATTTTGCACCACTTTTTATATGCTCAAATTCATAAGCATTTGAAGTAATTTCTTTTATATATAAAGATTTCTTCAACTTAAAACCATGATAAACTTGATTTTCTTCCAAAATAACAACTCCCTTATCATATTTTCTTTAATTATGCAGTAAAACAAACTATCTGTCAATTAATCCTGTTTTCTAGTACAAATTTCTAAAACCCTTCATTTTTCTTCAATTATTTTTAAATATTTACTTGACTTATAGTAAGCTCAAAGTATTATAACATAGATATACAAATTAATTATCCACTTTGGAGGGCTTATCATGCAAACTATAGACGAATTTAAAAACAACTTAGTCTTTCCATTAGGCGACAAATTACCTGAAGAATTCGGCAAAAATTTCATAGGACAAGCTCATTTGAAAATGCTCACAACGCAAGGCGTATCTATTGGCAACGTTACTTTTGAACCAGCTTGTCGCAATAATTGGCATATTCATCATAAAGGTGGACAAATCTTACTCGTTACAGCTGGTACTGGTTATTATCAAGAATGGGGCAAACCAGTGCAAAAACTCCATGCTGGCGACGTTGTAAACATTCCAGCCGAAATAAAACACTGGCATGGCGCAACAAAAGACAGCTTTTTCTCCCATTTAGCAATCGAAGTACCCGCTGAAGGTGCTTCTAATGAATGGCTCGAACCTGTAACTGACGATGTTTATCTTCAATTAAAATAATAATACCCAACAAAAAAACAGACAGTAGTTTTAAGTTAAGCTACTGCCTGTTTTTTTCATTTAATCAAATACGTTTTATCCCTTTTTGTTGCCAATCAATCAAATCAGCAAGTGTAATATTGTCTACTACATCTGTAATAGCATCATACAATTTTTGCCATAAAACCAATGTTGGACAAATATCCACACGTTTACAAGTATTAACTTCATCTTCTAAACATGCTACTGGAGCCAAATTACCTTCAATTAATCGTAAAATCATACCAACTGTGTAATCTTGCGGTTTTTTTGTCAAACGATATCCGCCCTGTGGTCCGCGTAGACTCTTCACAAACCCGGCCTTATTCAAGTTAGAAACAATCTGTTCTAAATACTTATCTGAAATTTGCTGTCTTTTGGCAATGTCCTTGATACGAACCGGACTATCAGCATCATTAAGAGCTATATCGAGCATTAATCTTAAAGCATATCTACCTTTAGTTGATATTTTCATAAAACTTTAATCCCTCATTTATGTATATAATAAATTATTTCTATATAGTTTATTATAACATAAATTAACACTAGAAAAAAGATATTTTATGATTTTACATTCATTTTTTAACACAGTCCACCCCAGAAGCATATCCCATAGAAAAAGCCGCTTGCAAGTTATATCCGCCAGTAAATGCGTCCACGTCTACAACTTCACCTATACAATATAAATTGCTCACTAGCTTTGACTCCATTGTTTTAGGATTAATTTCCTTTGTAGATATTCCTCCAGCAGTAACAATGGCCTCACTGAGAGGACGTGTCCTTGTAATATTTATTCGCAAATTTTGTAATAAATCAACTAATCGTTCCCGTTCTTCTCGGCTCACTTGATTGACGAATTTATCCCCATCAATAACTGCCAAATCAATAATATCTTCAATCATCTTATTTGGCAATAAATCACCTAAAGCATTTTTAATTTGTTTTCTACTATATTTATCAAAATCACGGCAAATTCTCTTATCCAGTTGTTCCCTAGTCAAAGCAGGTTTTAAATTAATCGATAACTCCACCTGTTTTCCTGCTTTCAAATCCAACGCAATCTGTCTACTCAAAGACAAAATAATTGGTCCACTCACACCAAAATGTGTAAATAACATTTCACCAAACATTTCTTTATCATCTTTGCCATCAACAATGACTTTAACCTTCACATTGCGAAGCGATAATCCCTGCCAATCCTTTACCCAATCTTCTTCACATTCAAGCGGAACAAGTGCAGGGTGCAAATCCACAATATGATGACCAAGCTTTTTAGCAATCTTAAAGCCATCACCATTTGAGCCTGTTTTAGGATAAGAAGCACCACCCGTTGCCAAAATAACACTATCTGCCGGAAAAAACTCACCTTTCGTCGTAACTACACCAACAGCCTTATTATTTTCTACCTTAATCTCACTGACATTTTCATTATACTTAACCTGTACAGCCAAACTACGCAACAAACCTGTAAACGCATTTACAATATCAACAGCCTTATTACTCACAGGAAATACACGTCCGCCCCGCTCCTCTTTTAATGGTACATTTAACTTTTCAAAGAAAGACCACGTATCCCAATTAAAAAATTGACTAAATACGCTATATAAAAACCTACCATTACCAGGAATATTCTTCACAAAATCCTGAAGCACAGCCGTATTCGTAACATTACAACGACCTTTCCCTGTAATCAAAAGCTTTTTTCCCAAGCGGTCATTTTTTTCCAACAAAACAACTTCCGCTCCATTTTGTCCTGCCACAACAGATGCCATAAGCCCTGCTGCGCCACCACCTACTACAATTACCCTTTGCATTTATTATCTCCCATTAATTTACGCAACTTCACTAGCTCACGCTCACTCAAAGGACGATATTCGCCCCGTCTTAATCTACCCAAGGTAAGCCCAGCAAATGCAATACGTTTAAGTGTTTTTACCTCATAGCCAAGAGCCTTAAACATTCTACGCACTTGACGATTTCTGCCTTCATGAATAGTGATTTCCACACGTGATGTCTTCGTCGGTTTATCCACAAAATCTAAATACACATCAGCTGGTGCTGTTTTGCCGTCTTCTAATTTTACACCATTTGCCAATTTATGCAAATCATCCATAGTTATTATACCATCAATCTTTGCTACATACGTTTTCTCAATTTCATACTTAGGATGTAATAACTTATTCATAAAATCGCCATCATTCGTAAGTAATATTAAACCCTCTGTATTATAATCAAGTCGACCAATCGGGAAAATTCTTTCTGGTACATCAGCCAAAATATCTACGACCGTTTTTCGACCATTTTCATCTTTTGCACTAGAAATATACCCTTTAGGCTTATTTAAAATATAATAAACCTTCCTTTCTTCTGGTCTAACTCTTTTTCCTTCATAATAAACTTTATCTTTAATAGGGTTAATTTTTGCCCCCAATTCCTTAATCAAAATACCATTGACACGAACTTTACCTTCCAAGATTAACTTTTCTGCATTGCGACGCGAAGCCACACCAGCACGTGCTAAAAATTTTTGTAATCTTTCCTCCAAAACACAAACTCCTTTACTAAATATATCTACTCTATACTACCTTCAATGCCCACCTCTGTCAAACACAAATTTTAACTGAGTTAGATATAAAATTTCTCAAAAAATATTTAAAATTATCAAATAGAAACCGTAAATTATTGGCAAATTTATTAATAGATATGGAAGAAAAAATAAAAAAAGGCTTTTTCAGTATCAACCCAAAAAAATTAACTGAAAAAGTCTTTTTTGTTTATTATTTTTCAAATTTTTAACGACAAACAAAGCGAGGTAATAAATATAAAAGAAATTGCAAATTCAACCATCAGTTCAAATTGGGATGATTTCGAAAAGGAATAAGCCAAAAAATTAGAAGAACTTAGCGGTGTTAAACAACCTGTTATTGCTAGAATTGAAAAAGGCAAATCCATTCCACAGATTGAAACACTTATAAAAATACTTACTTCACTAGGTAAAAAACTTGCTGTTGTTCCATTAGAACCAATAGAAAATACTAAATAAGAATATTCTATAACAAATATTGAAGTAAATAAAAATTCTCTTACTTCAACATTTATTTTTTGCAAAAAAAAGAACCGAAAATATCGGTTCTTACAACACAACTTTATGCGGGGCAATTTTTCCTTCGCTGAATATATATCGTCCAATTCCTACAAAATCTTTATCTGTATATAAACGAATGAATTTATTTATAAATTTTTCAGCTACATTAATTTTTTTACCCTGTTTTATCATTAATGCTTCATTTTCTGAAATTTTATATTCTGGTAAATGCTTTATTGGGAAATCCATTGGATAAAGTGCTTTATGTGGCATCATTCCAATTTCTTCTGTACTCCACGCATTTTCTAATTTAAATTTTCCTACATGTGTACGTACTAAAAAACTCATCACTGCTGGTATACCTAGTTTTTTACCAATATCCATACATAAACTACGAATATACGTTCCCTTTGAACATTTAACAGAAAAAACAAATCCTTTTTCTGTCATCTCATGAAATTTAATGTCATGAATTATAACTGTTCGCTCTGGCATTTCTACTTCAATATTTTTTCTTGCAAGATTATATGCCTTTTGCCCATTAATACGTACTGCTGAATATATCGGAGGACGCTGTTTTATTTCTCCTCGGAAGCTTTGCAATACTTCTTCTATCGCTTCTTGCGTTGGCATTTGATACTGTGCCTTTTCTATTATATTGCCCATATCATCGCCACTATCCGTTGTATAACCAAACGTTACCTCCGCCGTATACGACTTATCCACATTTTCCATATATTCCAGCATACGTGTTGCCTTACCTAGTGCTACAGGTAACACTCCTGCTGCTGCTGGATCGAGCGTTCCGGCATGACCAATTTTTTTTATGCCATAAACTTTGCGCAAATGCGCAACTATATCATGTGATGTTATACCAGGAGCTTTCAGCACATTTACAAAACCATTAGGCATTTTGTTTCTTCATTCCTTCAACAATAGCTTTTAACACAACTTCTTTTGCTTGGTCTAAATTTTTATAAACCGTAGCACCAGCAGCACGAATATGACCGCCACCTCCTATTGATTGTGCAATTTCACTTACATTTGTATTTTTTGAGCGCATACTAACACGTGTAACATTTTCGTCAGCATATTTTATCATAACAGCGACATCAATGCCCCGAATATTCCTTGCAAAATTGACAAAACCCTCTGTATTATCGGCACTTTCTTTTAAAACCTTATCTACTGTCATTAAAGCAATCTTACCATCATGATACAATTCAATCGTATCAATAGCTTTTCCCGCTGCTTTTACACTAGAAAAAGAACGTTGATCAAAAATCTCCGAAATTTTATTTGGTTTTGCCCCTGCTTCCAAAAGTTCAGCTGCTGCTCTAAGTGTAAACGGCGTTGTATTACTATAGCGGAAAAAACCTGTATCAGAAGCAATTCCCGTATATAAACATGTAGCTGATTGCGCTGAAAACGGTATATTCATTTCCTTAATTAAACTATAAACAATTTGTGCCGTTGCTGCTGCTTTTGCATCCACATAACAATAATCACATACTTTACTATTAGAAACATGGTGATCAATATTGAGAACAGGTGCTTTTACAACTTCACGCACTCTGCCTATGCGGTCAATATCCACATCTAAAATAACTAGTAAATCAATATTTTCTAGCTCTTTTTCTGGTCTTTGATAAAGTTCCAGCCCTTCCATCATGCCCAGATTATCTGGTAATTTATCATCCAGCAAAATCTGTATATTTTTGCCAGTTTCCTTCAGGGCATGATATAGCCCCAAAGTAGAACCGACATTATCTCCATCAGGATTAACATGAGAGGACAACACTATATTTTGTGCCTTTAAAATAATTTCTCCAGCCTGTTTCAGTGTTACTTCCATTATTTTTTATCCTCTTCTTTCTGCACTTTAATCAAAAGTTCCTGAATATGTGCACTATATTGCAATGAAGTATCCATAAAGAATTTTATTTCTGGAATAAATTTCAAACGAATGCGATGCGCTAGTTCTCTACGAATAAACCCTAAAGAAGAATTAAGTCCCTTCCATGTATCTTCAATCTGCTTATCACTGCCTAGTATACTTACATATAACTTAGCATTACGCAAATCGCTGGAAACATCAACTTCTGTTACCGTAACAAAGCCAACACGTGGGTCTTTTAGTTCGCGCATGATAATTTCACTAGTTTCTTGTTTTATCAATTCTTGTATTTTTTCTACTCGAACGTTTCCCATCATTTACTCCTTATTTCTGCGGAATTTCTTCCATAGTATAAACTTCAAGAATATCTCCTTCTCTAAAATCACGATAATTATCAATCGTAATACCGCATTCATAACCTTGTGCAACTTCTTTTACATCATCTTTAAAACGACGTAATGATTCAATTTGACCTTCATACAATACGATATTATCACGGATTATACGAATTTTAGAGTTATTGCATACTTTACCTTCTAATACATAAGAACCAGCTACAAGTGCTTTAGAGAATTTCATAACTTGACGAATTTCTACTTTACCTTGAATTACTTCTTTATATTTCGGTGCAAGCATACCTTTCATCGCTGATTGAATATCATCAATTGCTTCATAAATTACACGATACGTATGAATTTCAATTTTTTCCGTATCCGCCAATTTACGTGCATTAGCATCTGGACGTACATTAAACGCAATAATTAAAGCGTTAGCAGCAGAAGCCAACATTACATCAGACTCAGTTACTGCACCTACACCAGAATGCACAATACTTACACGAACTTCACTTTCATTTTTATTAAGTGCCAAAAGTGAAGAACATATAGCTTCTACAGAACCTTGAACATCGGCTTTAACCAACAAATTCAATTCTTTTATATCGCCTTCATTGATTTGATTGAATAAATCATCTAAAGATACTTTCTTTGAGCGAATAAGTTCATTACGCTGTTTTTCAATACGTTTTTCAGCAATCGTTTTTGCAAGCTTTTCATCCAATACAGCAAGTTCATCACCCGCTTCTGGTACATCAGACAAACCGAGGACCTCAACTGGCATAGAAGGTCCAGCTTTTTTCACATTTTCGCCACGGTCATTAACCATTGCACGAACTTTACCGCAAGCCGTTCCAGCAATAATGAAATCACCAATACGAAGCGTACCATTTTGTACCAATACAGATGCTACAGGACCACGACCTTTATCAAGACGTGCTTCAATAATTACACCACGTGCTTCACGATTTGGATTAGCCTTCAACTCTTGTACTTCTGCTACAAGTAATATCATTTCTAACAAATCGCCAATACCTGTTTTCTTTTTCGCTGAAACAGGTACCATAATTGTCTGACCACCCCATTCTTCTGGAATAAGTTCATGTTCAGCCAATTGCTGTTTTACATGTTCAGGATTTGCCCCAGGTTTATCAATTTTATTAATAGCTACAACAATCGGCACTTTTGCTGCTTTAGCATGGTTGATAGCTTCCAAAGTCTGTGGCATAACACCATCATCTGCAGCAACAACGAGTACAGCAATATCTGTAACTTGAGCTCCACGCGCACGCATAGCTGTAAAAGCTTCATGACCTGGAGTATCCAAAAATACAATCTTTTGACCATTACACATTACCTGATAAGCCCCGATATGCTGTGTAATACCACCTGCTTCACTTAATGTAACTGATGTCTTACGAATAGCATCCAGCAAAGAAGTTTTACCATGGTCAACATGTCCCATTACTGTAACAACAGGTGGACGAAGTTGCAATTTTTCTGGTGCATCTTCTACTTCTGGAATTTCTGTCAAATCAACTTCTGGTGGTAATTCTTCTACAGCAATACCAAATTCTTCTGCAATCAAAGAAGCTGTTTCAAAATCAAGTTCCTGATTAATAGTAGCCATAGTACCCAAAAGCATTAATTTTTTAATAACATCCGTTACTGGATACGTCATCTTACTAGCCAATTCTTTTACAGTAATCGTTTCACCGATTTTAATATGTTTTGGACGAATAATTTCTTGATGTTTAACTTCTACAGGTGCTTGTTTAGTATTCTTGCCTTTATTTTTCTTGTTACCACCAAATTTATTATTAGCAACATTATTATTTTTATTGTTGTTTTTATTATTGTTAGGACGATTATTATTGCGATTGTTATTTTGATTTTGGTTGCGATTATTTTTATTGTTACGATTTTTACTGCGTTCAGTGCGTTCCATACGTTCGCTACGTTCATTTTTTTCGCTTATTTTAACAGTATTATTCGCTACGGCATTTTTATTATTTTTTTGTTTATGTTTTGTATTATTATTTGATTTATTATGATTGCTATTATGATTATTAGGACGATTATTTCCTTGATTATTCCCGCTATTATTTCTATGTTTATTATTATTTACGGCATTAGTATTTTTATGCTGATTAGCCTTTTGATTATTTTGTTGATTATTCTTTTTAACAGTGTTTTTATTATTATTTTCTTTGTTATTCACGATAGTAGCTATAACCTCACGTTCTTTCTCTCCAACAAGATTAAAGTTGTTGGTTATTTTAAAATTATTCTTGTTTAATATATCAATAACTTTTTTTGTATCTAAATTAAATTCCTTTGCTAACTGATATACCCTATATTTAGACATTAATTCACCCCCTAGGCTTAATCAATTGCCCAAAATTTTTAGCATAGCTTTACAAAAACCATCATCGCAAATTGCTACTGCTGCTCTGTCAGTTTTTCCTATGCAATTTGCTAGCTCTTCCTTTGTCAACGATGTTTTTCGTAGCGGAATTTTATTATTATCAGCCAATTTTTCATACTTAACTTGTGTTGCTTCCGCTATATCCTTAGCTAACAATATCAATTTTATTTTCTGCTTACTCGAAAGTGCCTTTTCTATCACAAATTCTCCTGATAGAACTTTACCAGCACGACAGGCAATACTTAAAATATTAATCAGTTTCTTAGTTTTCATCAAGTTTGGCAAATTCCTCTTTTAACTGTTCATATACCGAATTATCTATAGGGCATTTAAAAGATTTTTCTAAACGGTGTTGCTTGATTGCTGTTTCCAAACAATCAACATTCTTACAAATATATGCACCCCGTCCAGACTTTTTACCAGTAGCATCAATAGAAAATTCCCCATCAGAACTTTTTACAATACGTATCATTTCTCGTTTCGTATGCGGTTCATGACAACCAACACACAAACGCATAGGAAGTTTTTTCATACTTTACCTCACATTAATCCACAGAAAAAGAATCTTCACTAACTACATCTACCATATTCATACTCATATCATCAGTATCAAGGCTTTCTTCTTTTGCCTGTGTTTCACTCTTAATGTCGATTTTCCAACCAGTAAGTTTTGCAGCCAAACGAGCATTTTGTCCTTCTTTACCAATAGCCAACGACAACTGATAATCTGGTACAATAACACGAGACATTTTCTTTTCTTCGTTTATCGCTACAGAAATAACCTTTGCTGGACTTAAAGAATTAGCAATATATTTTGCTGGGTCTTCATTCCATTTAACAATATCGATTTTTTCGCCACGCAGTTCATCTACTACAGCTTGCACACGCAAACCTTTTTGACCTACACACGAACCCACTGGGTCGATATTTTCATCAACTGAATAAACTGCAATTTTTGAACGCATACCTGGTTCACGTGCAACAGATTTAATCTCTACTGTACCATCTTGAATTTCTGGCACTTCTAATTCAAATAAACGTTTTAAAAGTCCTGGATGGGTACGTGAAACTAAAATCTGCGGACCTTTGGAAGTTCTTTTTACTTCTACTACATAAACTTTAATTCTATCATTATGTTTATATTTTTCTGTGCTTATTTGTTCAGATGGTGTAAGTACTGCTTCTGTTTTTCCAAGGTCAATAAACACATTATGCCCTTCCATACGCTGTACAATACCTGTCAGAATATCACTAGAACGATTAGAATATTCTTCATAAATAATACTGCGTTCTGCTTCTCTTATACGTTGTACTACTACTTGTTTTGCAGTTTGAGCAGCAATACGACCGAAGTTGGCAGGAGTTACTTCAATTTCAATAACATCATCAAGTTCATAATTATCATTGATTTTCTTTGCTTGTTCCAATGAAATTTCCGTAACTTTATTTTCTACTTTTTCTACAACTCTACGCTGTGCATATACATGAAATTCGCCTGTAGCTCTTTCTAAATAAACACGCACATTAGAAGCTGTATTAAAATTGCGTTTATATGCAGATACAAGTGCTGCTTCTACCGCTTCGAATAAAATTTCCGGAGCAATGCCCTTTTCCTTTCCAACTTCTTTCAAAGCCGCTAAAAAACCTTTATCACCTTTATCTTTGGTTGCCAATTTGTATTAACTCCTTAATCTAAATTAAAAATCAATATGCAGACGAACCAGAGCAATATCCTTTAATAGAAGTTCTCTCGTTTCGTCAATTGTTATCGCGTCTCCAGCATAACCTGTTAAAACACCCGTAATATTTTTTTCACCGTCTAGCGGTTTATATAAAGTAATATCTACTTTTTTACCCATTTCCCGCTTAAAATCTTTTTCCTTTTTTAATGCACGGTCAAGACCTGGCGAAGAAACTTCCAAAATAAATCGGTCATTTAAAATGCCAAGTTTTTCAATGCGTTCATCTAAAAGACCGCTTACTTCCTGACAATCATCCAGACCGACTCCACCTTCCTTATCTATGTAAATACGTAAAAACCAATCTCTTTCTTTTACGTACTCAACATCGACAAGTTCGTAATCAGTATCAGCTAAAATTTCTTCAGCAAGTTTTTCAACTGCTTCTTCTATACGATTTGCCACTGGAACACCTCCTAATATAAAGCAAAGAGTGGGTAAATACCCACTCTTCTAGGAATAATTAAATGAATTTCTTAAATCAGTATAACACAGAAAATTTACCAATGCAACCTACCAACTTATTTTTAAAAGAAAAATATCCAATACAACCCATCTAAAACTATAAATTCATCATTTATTTTTTCGCATCTGCTCCAGCTTTTGCATAACATCATCATCAATACGTGAACCAAGTTCTCTCCGTTTTATTGGCAAAGCATCTACACTTGTATATTCATCACGTATATGTTTCTTACTATGCTTTACACTACGTAAAAGTTCTTTAGCCGTGATACGATAAGCACCCGCTCCCAAAATCAAACTTTGCTCTGCACCATCAGAAGTTACAACATATACCTCTTTACCATAATATCTTGTAGCTTCATACGCACTACGCTCAATATAACTATCTGCCGTTTCCTTTTCTTTCGTATAAACCACTTTACAATGTGCCGTCAATTCCTCCACATTCTCTTCAGAATTTGTATATTGTGCATCAAAAACAATCGTTACATCATATTTTTCATATTGCCCAAATTCCATTAATAAATGAATTAACTTATCCCTAGCAAATTCTAAATCTTCATTACCTATTTTTTTCAAAAAATCCCAAGCATTTATAACATTATATCCATCAACAATCATATATTTTTCATGTCTATTTGGTGTCAAATAAGTTCTACTTCTCATAATATATCCACTACCCCATTTACAAATTTATCTCCATTAAAATTATAACATAGATTATTTATTCAAAATATATTTTTTAATCCATTTTACTTAAAGAAAAAATGACTCTAATAACAATCTCTTTGATTTTATACTGACTTATGCTAAAATTTATTTATTGAATTAATGGAGGTATTTTTAATGGCTATTTTAGATATAAAAAAAGCTGGCGACGTTGTATTAAAACAACAAGCTCAGCCAATCGCAAGAATTGATAAAAAAATTCGTACACTACTCGATGATATGGCAGAAACCATGTACAAAGCAAACGGCGTCGGTCTTGCTGCTCCCCAAATTGGCGAAGCTATCCAAGTTGTAGTAATTGATGTTGGTGATGGTCTTTTAGAACTTATCAATCCAGAAATTGTTCGCATGGAAGGCAAAGAAATCGACTCAGAGGGCTGTCTTAGTGTTCCCCAAATTTATGGTGATGTAGAACGTGCTACCAAAGTCAGCGTAAAATATTTAAACCGACAAGGCAAACATCATCGCATTACAGCAACAGGTTTATTAGCTCGTTGCCTACAACATGAAATAGACCATCTGCACGGTCGCCTTTTTATTGATATTGCTACTAACTTACACAAAGTTACTAAATAATAAAGAGGCGTTTACAATGGAAAAACTCACACGAAATATAATTTTCCATTATGTTAAAGAAAAATATAATACCCTACCTGAATATCTTTGGAAGAAATTTCCGAATTATGCTGTTTTGCGAAAACAGTATACTAACAAATGGTACGGTATTATAATGAATGTCCCTAAATCTAAAATCGGTTTTAATGATGAAACCTTTATTGATATTCTAAATATAAAATGTCCACCTGATTTAATCGGTTCTTTTATTGATAATAAAACATATTTTCTTGCTTATCATATGAATAAAGAACATTGGCTTTCTATTTTATTAGAAACTGTTCCGCCATCTGATAGCAAAAATATCTTTAACTTAATTGATTTAAGTTATGAATTAAATTAATTCATATTGAGAGGTAACACAATGCAGATTAATAATATAGTTTTCATGGGTACACCAGATTTTGCTGTACCTTGCCTTGATAAACTGCACCAAAACTATAATGTAACAGCAGTAATAACTCAACCTGATAGACCAAAAGGACGCGGTCAACATCTTGCTGAAGCTCCTGTAAAAGTCTACGCTAAACAACACAATCTCCCAGTTTATCAACCTGAAAAAATAAAAACACCTGAATTTACCGAAAAACTCCGTCAAATGCAACCAGACTTAATTATTGTCGTTGCCTTTGGTCAAATTTTATCTCAAGAAATACTTGATATCCCTAAATTTGGCTGTATCAATGTTCATGCTTCACTTTTACCACGTTGGCGTGGCGCTGCTCCTATTCATTGGTCAATCATCGGTGGCGATACAAAAACAGGTGTTACGACCATGTACATGGACGCTGGTCTTGATACAGGTGATATGATTTTAAAAGCTGAAACCCCTATCACTCCAGATATGACAACAGCACAACTTCACGACAAATTAATGTTACAAGGAGCTGATTTGTTAATCGAAACAATCCGTTCCATTGAAAACAACACCATTAAACGTGAAAAACAAGATGATAGTTTATCTTGCTATGCCAAGATGCTCAATAATGATAATTGTCGCATAGACTGGACAAAATCTGCTACTGATATCCATAATCTTGTGCGTGGCTTGAACTCTTGGCCAGTTGCTTATACTACCTTAAACGGCAAAAAATTTAAAATTTGGCAAACCAAAATAGCAGATATCGACACTAAAAATTACAAATCTGGACAAATTATTAACTTGACGAAAAAAAGCATAATCGTAGCTACTGGCAATGGTGCTATCGAACTTTTAGAAATCCAACCACCTAACAAAGCCAAAATGCCAGCAAGTTCTTATATCAATGGTCATCGTCAAGAATTATCTTCCGAAACATGTTTTATTTAAATTTATTTAGCGAAAATAGTTTAGCTGTTTTCGCTTTATTTATATAGAGGTATTTCTATGCACACAGATATTTTAAAAACAACTAAAAAAAGTCTTTTCATAAAATTATCTGCTTTAAGCATTATTAGCGTAATATTTTTTATCTTTTTCATCCTTTGGCTTTGTTATCCCCGCCTTACCGTTTTAAACTTATCAATAATAGCTACCATTTTAATCATTATAGCTTGTCTATTTTCTCTAATAAGTTGTCTATTTATAACAAATATGCTGTTTAACATTGCCAATATCACAATTTTTTCTTTTCTCGATAAATATATATTCCATTTCATCAATACTTTATTCCCTTTAATCATTTTTTGGGGAAAAATATTCGGCAAATCACGCCGTGAAATCGAACGTTCTTTCATTGCTTTAAACAACTACCTTCTTGCCAATCGCAAAATTAAAGTCAAAGCTTCAGATTTACTTGTCATATCACCACATTGTTTACAACTCGCTTCTTGCCCGCATAAAATAACACATAATATAAATAATTGTAAACAGTGCAATCGTTGTACTATCGGACCACTTATCACTATGTCCGAACGGCTCGGCTTTCATTTTCGTGTAGCTACAGGTGGTACACTTGCTCGCAAAATAGCCAAAGAACTTCATCCCAAAATGGTTCTCGCCATTGCCTGTGAGCGTGATTTAACCAGCGGTATTCAAGATATATATCCTCTACCAGCCGCAGGAATATTAAACCTTCGTCCTAATGGACCTTGTTATAATACCACTGTAGACCTCGAACTTGTCGAACAAACCATAAAACAATTTATTAAATAACTAAAAAACGGCGTAGCTTATAAACTACGCTGTTCTTATTTTATCTCAAATCTTCATACATATCTTTAATTGTCTTATGATAAACAGGATGAACCTTATACGGTGCAACTTGCATTAATGGTTTTAATACAAACTCACGATTTTTCATGTCAGGATGTGGCACTACTAATGTATCTGTAGCGATAATTTCATCATCATAAAATAAAATATCTAAATCAAGCGTCCTCGGACCCCAATGAATTTCTCTCGTTCTGCCTTCATGCTGTTCAATCTGCTGTAAGATTTGCAACAAATCTTCTGCTGGAAGCAATGTTCTTACCTTTATAACACCGTTTAAAAAATCATTTTGTTCTACATTTCCATATGGCTTAGTATTAATTTTATCCGATATCGCTTCTATCTCAATCTGCGGTAATTCACTAATCGCCTTCAGTGCATTATCAATATATTTTTCTCTATCTCCCAAATTAGAACCAAACGCAATATACGCTTCATGCCAACCTCGCGCGATTTCAACAGAAACAGAACCAAATTCTAATGGTATAGGTGCTGACGGTTTGCGAATTTCCAACAAAAGACTTTTAACCAATTTAAACTCCAACAAAAGAGCCTGTGCCAACTGTTCTGTTGCTGTTTCGATTAAATTATACGTATTGTTCTTCATAAAATCAGCAATAAATTCACAAACAGTACCATAATTTACCGAATAATCAAGGTCATCCGTCATACCTGCTTTACGTGTATCTATAAATAAATCAGCATTTACATAAAAATATTGCCCTTTTTCCCTTTCATCAGCATAAACACCATGATAAGCATATACTTCTAATTCACTAATTCTTACAATATCCATTAATTTTTACCTCCGCTGTTTCTTACAGCCAATGCCATCTTTATTGCACGTAAATTTTCTTTAACATCATGTACACGCACAAAAGCATAGTTATTCATTACCGCCAAAACAGACGTCACTATCGTTCCTTCCAATCGCTCATTAACAGGTAAATTCAATGTATTACCAATAACAGATTTTCGCGAAGCACCTAATAACAATGGATATCCCAACACCTCAAAACAGTTTAAATTATTAAGCATAATTAAATTATGCTCATACGTTTTGCCAAAACCAATACCAGTGTCAAGAATTATTTTTTCATCCTTAATGCCTGCTTTATGCGCAATATCCACCGTTTTTCGCATATCATTTATTACATCAGCTAAAAAATCATCATAATAATCTGTATTATCTCGATTGTGCATTAAACAACAATAAACATTATTTTCTGCAATAACTTTAGCTAATTTTTCATCATATTTTAAACCCCAAATATCATTGATTAAATCTGCACCAGCCTCAATACCAGCTTGAGCAACCTTACTTTTATACGTATCAAGCGATATTGGAACATCAAAATTTTCTTTCAACTTCCTAATAACCGTTGAAATGCGCTGTATTTCCTCTTCATCGCTCAAAAGCGTATGTCCCGGACGAGTCGACTCACCGCCAACATCAATTATATCCACGCCTTCATTTATCATTTTTTGCGCATGATATAATGCCCTATCTAAAGTATTAAATTTTCCTCCATCTGAAAAAGAGTCTGGTGTAACATTCAAAATCCCCATTATATAAGTATGATTTTTTACATCAAAAATTTTATTTCCTATCTGCATTTTGCCTCCTAATATTCCATCATCATATTTTTTTTATTACGTGACCAATTACATAATCGTTCTGCTTTACAACAAAAACAAGCTCTACTCATCTTATCAGCCCTATATAATAAACCACTCAAATTTTTTTCCTTACAAGTTTTTTTGTCTCTATGCTTCAATATTGCCGATAAAATCTGCCGTTGCTCTTTATATTTCAAATTACAATCTCGCAAAATCTTAATAGCAATAAGATAACTCGATATCTCATGTCCAATACCCAAGCGATACTGCAAATGCCTACCTACATCATGCAATAAAGCTGTTATATAAATTATTTCTTCATCTATATATAACTTTTCTTTCTGATTTAAAATCATCATCAGCCGTGCTACATCTAACAAATGACTCATATCATGTCGGCAAAAAATTCTCCCTTGTTCCTCTTTTTCTATTTCCCTACAACACCTATTGAAAACTTCATGATGCAAAATAATATTTTTACAATTTCTCCTCATCCATTTAAAACCTTTCAAAAATCTATACTTATATTATAAAAGAAATACTTTATATAAACAATATAAAAAACGACCCCTGCCTTCTAGCAAAAGTCGTCTTTTCTTTTACTTTTTAGATATTTAAGCTCTTAAGTATATTTATAATTGAAGATACTTATTTTAATGCTTTTTTCACATCTTTACCACTTCTATTAAATCTTGTGTTACTCCTTTTCCTTTTTCATACATATAACCTAATTTCCATTGTGCTACACTATCACCCCTTTCAGCAACTTTCCTATACCATTTTACGGCTTCTTCATAATCTTGTTTTATTCCAATTTCACATTCATACATATACCCTAAAATACATTACGCATTAGTATCACCTTGTTTAGCTACTTGTATTATCTCTTCATACTCATATAAATATTTTTGCTCTATTTTTAGTATCTGTTCATTCTCTATTCCTTGTAATTGCTCATTTAATAATGAAACTATTAAATTTTTACTTTCTGCTTGTTTTAAACTATATAATAAATCAAGTATCATATCATAACTATCTATCTTTATATTAATATTAATTGAAGCTTTTTCTTGTAAGTATTTACTAGTCAAATCATCACAAATACATTCACGATTTATCTCTATATTATATTGCTTTATAGTATCAGTAATATAACTTTCTTCATTTCTCCATGCTTCCATTTTTTTCAAAGTTCCTAATGCTATTAAATAACTTGAGTTTGCAATAGGTTGTATTTTTTCCATTTAATAATTTATCTTTTAATACCTTATTATTTTCTATTTCTTTCAAAATACCAAAATAATTAACTTTTTTCTTAGGTTGCATACCAATTGTTGTCATTGCTGTTTTCATTTATTGATGTATTTAGTTTATTATTTACTGCTGTTATTAAATCAAATATTTGTAATATTTGCTAAGCTACATATTGTGCTACTATTCGATTACTATTAATTTTATTTTGCAATCTTTGATTACTACCTATAAAACGATAAAAAAAGACTTTATTAGAAAAATTATTCTGTGCTTGATAAGCTTCTGTCATAATCTCAATACATTCAAATACTAACCTATTAAATTCTTGTTTATTATTTTTATATGCCCCAATAACACGGTCTATATTAGTAATCAATTCATTTTTTTCATTCACATAGAATAAATCTGTTTTTATTACTGTTAATTCATTTTCCATTTTCCTATTCCTCCTTTATTATACAAAACTATACATTTACAATCTTTTCTTAAAATTAAAGCCTTTCAAAAATCTATACTATAAATTATAAAAGAAATAATTTACATAAACAATATAAAAAAGAGTTCCTGCTAATTAGCAAGAACCCTTTTCTTTTTACATTATTATTTAAATTTAGCTGTAATAACACGACGTGCAAATTCTATCATAAGTAAAATATTTACTAATAAGCCCAGCCATTCAGCTGTACTACCAAAGCTTTCATCTACCATACGAAGTGGTGATTCGTCGCCACCTGAAGTTACTGAAATAACAATGATAGCCGCCATAATAACACCCATCAAAGACTCACCAACAATCAGACCAGAAGCAAACAATACACCACGACGATTACAATTTTCTACATCGCCTTCAATGTCTTTTGGACTACGAATTTTAGCACGGCTACGTAAATATTTATGAATTACATAAGAAAGAACAGCACCAAAAACAAGAGGCATTTCCAATTCTGGTGGTAAATAAATACCCATACCAACTGCAAGTGGTGGTAAACTATATTTCTTCGTATTTTTCTTCAAAAGAACATCTACTATAATAATAATTACACCAAAAATAACACCATAGAAAATATATGACCAATCCATATTGCTACTAAAAATACCTCTAGCAATAGTCGTCATAAGTGTTGCCTGCGGAGCAGAAAGAGCTTGACTTTCATCCATGCCTTCACGTGGGAATGCACCAGGAAAACCATATGCTTCATACAAAAGATTTAATACAGGAGCGATAGCTACAGCACCAGCAATACAACCGATTAAAAGAGCTACCTGCTGTTTCCAAGGAGTTGCACCAACGAGCAAACCTGTTTTTAAATCCTGTAAATTATCATTAGAAATTGCTGCAATACTAGTAATAACACTTGTAATAAAAATAGCAAATGCTGTTGCAAATAAAGTTCCCTCCGGTGAAGTAAATAAACCTGCATAATTACCAAGCGCAAGCACTACCAAAGAAGAAACGATAATACCCAAAATACCAATACCAGAAATAGGACTAGAAGATGTACCGATAAGACCTGCCATATAACCACAAGCAGCAGCTACAAAAAAGCCCATAGCTATAGCTACTAAAATACCGATAATAATATATAACCACATTGTGCCTGTAGATAAATGACCATCAGACAAGAAAGAATAAAATACTGTTACTAAACCGATAATAATTAATAAGAACACAATACCGATACTTTTTGGGGTCATATCTGTATCCATACGGTGTAAATTATCAGCTACTTTACCGCCATCCGATACAGCTTTAATTGACATTCTAATACCATCCATAATCGGCTTCATTAATGTAAACAAAGTCCAAATAGCTGCAATACCCATTGTACCTGCACCCATAAAACGAACTTTTGCTGACCAAATACTCTGTGCCGCATCAGAAAGTTCCGTACCTGCTGGAATATTAGCAATAGACATTAAATATGGTACAAAACCACACCATGCAGCAATCATACCAACAAGCATTGCAATACCACTAGCAAGACCAATTAAATAACCTGCACCCAAAAGTGCTGGAGAAAAACCGAGCGGTAAAAGTGTAACAGCCTGTTTACCTACATTAAAATATGCAAGCATTGAGGAAGACAAATAACCAAATCCACCCGAAAATAAATTAATAAGTGCTGCAATAATACCACCACTTACGATATCTCTAATACCACTAATACCAGATTTACCTTCTGAACTTGCACTACCAACTTTTAAGATTTCAGCTGCAGCACGTCCTTCTGGATATGGCAAATCCGTATTTACTACCATAGCACGACGAAGTGGAATAGTGAAAAGTACCCCCAAACATCCGCCACAAGCACAAATCATAAGTGTTTGCCAAAATTGAAATCCCTGCCAATAACCAATCATCAATAAACCAGGAATAACGAAAATTACAGCAGAAAGCGTACCTGCTGCTGATGCTTGCGTCTGTACAAGATTGTTTTCCAAAATATTGGAATCTTTAAACATACGCAAAATAGCCATAGAAATAATTGCAGCTGGAATAGCAGAGGAGAAAGTCAAACCCACTTTTAATCCCAGATACACATTTGAAGCTGTAAACACAATTGTAATAAGTAAACCTAAAATCATACCACGCACAGTAAGTTCAGGTAGCTTCAATTCATGGCTCATGAAATCATGCTGTTTCATTTTAAAAACTCCTTTGCATTAAAATCAAACTTAATTGTATAATACTATTGCACATTTAGCAAGACTAAATACACAATAAATACATAAACATTTTAACAAATTATCTCGAAAATCTTATTATTTATCACCATTTTTTTAATTTATTTCCACTATTTAACATATATTTTACAATCATGTTCTATATCACTAAACATAGTTATCATAATTGTACATTTTCACAAATAAAATTACTATTATTCGAATTTTTTATTATTTTAATTGAAAAAAGCTATTTACAATTTTAATAAAAAAATAAAAGACTTTGTACCTTTAAAATCAGCACAAAGTCCATATTATATTTATAATTATCCTTTATATTTATTAATTTGTTCGTTTAATAAATCAATATCATCAAAATAATTTATTTTCATTGCGTCTTTAACTTCATGTAAAGTCTGTGCCGCTGTTTCTCTTGCTTTTTCACAACCTTCTTTGAGCATTTGATATACACCCATAATATCTTTTTGATACTCTTTACGACGGTTCCTAATTGGTTCTAATTCTTCTTGTAAGATAGCATTAAGGAATTTTTTAACTTTAACATCGCCTAATCCACCGCGCTGATAATGTGCTTTTAATTCATCTAAATTTGCATAATCCGGCAAGTATTTTGCAAAATCTTCTTCCTCACAAAAAGCATCTAAATACGTAAATACTGTATTTCCTTCAATTTGTCCAGGGTCAGATACTTTAATATGATTTGGGTCAGTATACATATTCATAATTTTTTGCTTAATAACATCTGCTTCATCAGATAAATAAATACAATTACCAATGGATTTACTCATTTTAGCTTTACCATCCGTACCTGGCAAGCGCAAACAAGCTTTATTTTTTGGCAACCAAATTTCTGGTTCAATCAAAGTTTCTGTATTATAAGTCATATTAAAACGACGAACAATTTCACGAGTTTGTTCAAGCATTGGTTCTTGGTCTTCGCCTACAGGAACGGTCGTTGCTTTAAATGCTGTAATGTCCGAAGCTTGACTGATTGGATAAGCAAAAAATCCTACAGGTATACTAGCTTCAAAATTACGCTGTTGAATTTCTGATTTTACTGTTGGATTACGTTGCAAACGCGATACTGTTACAAGGTTCATATAATAACAAGTAAGTTCACATAATTGTGGTATTTGTGATTGTATAAAAATCGTTGATTTTTTCGGTTCAATACCGCAAGCTAAATAATCAAGCGCTACTTCTAATACATTCTGACGAACTTTTTCAGGATTATCTGCATTATCTGTAAGTGCTTGTACATCTGCAATCATTATAAATATTTTTTCAAATTCACCTGAATTTTGTAATTCTACACGACCTTTTAACGAGCCAACATAATGTCCAATATGCAAACGCCCCGTTGGTCTATCTCCTGTTAAAATGATTTTACCCATAAAAAATACCTCCAATTTATATTTCACCATTATTGTAGTTAATCTATATTAATAAAATTTTTACAAACAATACTATTTTCTCAAATCCTATAACAAATGTCAAAAGTAATAAAAAACTGAGTATATATCTACTCAGCTTCTATTATATTCACTAATTTATTTTTGAGAAATCATTAAACCTACTATTGCAAAAACAATGCCGATTAATTTTGTTAATGTAATCGGTTCATTTAAAATAAAATATGCTGTAACTACAGTGATTACTGGAATAACATAAATATATACTGTAATTTTTACTATGCCTAAATATTTCGTCGCAAAATTCCATGTTAAAAAACATAGTGCTGAAGCTCCAATACCTAAATATAACATATTTATTAAATTGATTGGTTCTTTCAGATAAATCAAGTCAATATTAAAGCCCATGAAAATTATCGGCGGTATCAGCAAAATTATACCATACAAAAAAATTTCTCGCGTAACGACGATTAAATCATAACCGAATGTACAAATCTTTTTTAAAACTACAGCATAAACTGCCCACAATACGGCTGCTCCAAGTGCTAATAAATCTCCTTTAGGATTAAAATTTAATTCTCCTCCTTCTAAGCTTATCAACAAAATACCTACCATCGAAAGAATAAAACCAATAAAAAACGGCCCTGATAGATGACTATTTTTCAATGTAAATCGCGCTAAAATAACAGCAAAAAAAGGAGCTGTTGCTGTTATAATGCCTACATTAGAAGCATATGTATACGTAAGCGCTATATTTTCCATTAAATAATATAACGTAATTCCCGAAAGTGCTGCTACCATTAAATATAAACGATGTTCTTCATGTCTTAATTTTAGTGCATGAGGTCGTATCATATATAATATAGTAAGCCCTATAACAAATCTCGTTACAAGAATTTCAATTGGTGAAAAATCTTTCAATAATATTTTCGTAGAAATAAATGTCGTTCCCCAACATACAACAGTAAATATTGCTAATAAATGTCCTTTTATCGCTTCGTTCACTTCATCAAATCCCTTCTACTTCAATTTCTGCTCTAAATAAATTAAGCAATATTCATGTTTTTTAGCTATCTTATAAATAGTGTTATCATATAATAGACGGGCTGTTTTTTCATGATAAAACGCTCTACCCGTTGGTGTATTTTTAATCAACCAACCATTGTCCTTCATAAAAGCATAAAATTCTATCTTAGTTTCAATTTTTCTAGCACTATCTATAATTTTAAATAAATTCTCTATTAATTTATAAAATCCTTGTTTTTTTGTTGATAAAATTTGTGAAGATTTAATTTCATACTTTGGAATTGAACCAACTGTTTTTTCTATATTATCACGTAAAAAATAGCCCTGTGAAGGAAAAGTCTTTTCTATTGTCGTATCACTTATACAATATCCATAAATTTCGTCTTTGAAAATTATATCATTATTAATACGCTCATATTCTACAATAATTTGCTTTTTAGCTAAATATTGGCAAAAAAATTCAAATCCTTTATTTTCTGATTGTTCAATTGCCATTTTTATTATATCATAAAAATTTTTCTGCCAACTTTTTTCATGAAATGGTTTTCGCTCTATACTATATTTTTTCTTCATATCATAAATAATTTGTTTTTTATTTTCTCCAAAATAACTTCTATCAATGACAGATAAACCATATTCACGACATAAATTATCTGAACTCATTTTTAATTGTTCTAATGTTTTGTTAGCATGTATAGTAATAGTTTTTCCTGTAAGAGCATTTACAGAATTGATAATAAAATGATTGTGTATATGTTCTTTATCTATATGTGTACAAATACATACTTCAAAGCCTTGTTTGCCAAAATTTATATCAGCCCATTTTATACCAATTTGATGTGCTATTTGAGGCTTTACTTCATTCGGTTTAAATGCTTGTTGAAAATGCTTATACATTTCTCCATGCTTATTATCTATTGCTTTTCTATACATTTCTTTTGTAGCTATCATTGTTTCGTAAATATTTTTTATGTCGCCCCAACAGTTTAAACTTGATAATAATTTTTTATTTTCGTTTAAATTTATTTTTTGTGAGTCGCTTATATATAATAATGCTTGTTTTAAACTTGCTTTGGTTTTTCCTGCTTTAGTAATTTTAATAATCGCCATAATTCATCACAACCTTCTTGTAATTCTTTCATGAGTTTTTTATTTTCCGTTGTATTATTTATTTTTTGTGATAATTCGTTTGTTTTATTTCCTAGGTATTTTATTTGCAATATGGCTTGTTGCAAGTTAGGAATGATATAAATTGGATTTTCTTGAATACAATCTATTACAAATTGCGTTTTAGTTTTTTGGGTTTCTTTTAGGCGTTTGTTTATGTATTCGTTTTGTTCGGGTGTTAGTCTTATATTCAGTTGAAGTCGTTGTTTTTTTTGTTTTTCTTTCATGTTTTTTCCTTTCTACTAGACATTTTCTAAGCTTGCTATCTATTACTTGCTATCTATTACTTGCTATCTATTACTTGCTATCTATT
>C._urophasianus_2_cecum__coassemble_45_pt1 | contig 38170 bp, 37 predicted proteins | sample C__urophasianus_2_cecum__metabat2_low_PE_006 | metagenome-assembled genome bin C | reverse complement strand
GAAAAGATTTGACAGGTAAAAAAAGAATAATCTATGCTTCAAAAAAATAAAAAGAAAAGATAGGTAGAGAAAAATTCTACCTATCTATGTTACCCCAACGTTTGACAGAAAACCACATTTTAAAATAATTTATGCGAATATAATGCCTGGTGAAATCTATTTTATAACAGATACGTAATAATGCAATATAGGCAAGTAATTCACTACATTCTTCTAAATTTTGATTGTATATATCGATGTAATCAATAAGACCTCTATCAAATACGCATTGGCTTAGTAAGCTCATGATGATGAAGAAAATTACTTCAATCAGTGGTATATTCCAGTAAATTCCTTTGATAGTGCATTGATGGTAAAAATAGCCGATAATACCTAAAGCGATTATTACTAAAATAGCAATTAAAGGATATAATATGTCAAAATACCAAAGTTCTTGAACTTTAATAAAGATTTCTTCACCGTTGTCATTTATGCCTATTGGATAAAAAACGCGTCCCCAGCTTAATTCACGCATAGCCATTAAAAAGAAAATAATACTGAAAGCAATGTAGAATTTAATGCAATCATAAAGTTTGGTATATAATGTTTTACTAAGTGCTATAATAAAACCGATAAGTAAAACGACAACTTCTAAATTTTCTAGGAAATGATTTTCAAAGCTGCATTCTTTTGGCATAAAAAAAGAAGCTATGAATAAAATAATGGTTAATATTATTAAGATAAAGGTAAACAAGGTAAATTTTTTAGAAAAATTTAACATAAAAATTCCTTCTTGTAGTAGTTTTAAAATGCCAATTATAAGTAAAGCAAATTAAACAACAATAAGCGATGGCTTCTGTAGCTTCTTCTAATAATTGATCATAAGGCACAAGTATGCTTATTAAGTTTTTTTCAAAGACTATTTGACTTATAAGCATTAATAGCGCAAAGAATATTAAATAAAGTATAGGTATGTCTAATATGATATTTCTTTTTCTACAATAGAAATAACATTTTAAAATCAAAGTGATTGCAATAATAGCAACTATTGCTACAGTAGGATAGACAACAGGTCCATACCAGATATTATGAATACTCATGTAAATTTCTTCGCCGTTACTTCTAAATCCTATAGGATAGAAAACTCTGCCCCAACTTAATTCTCTGCCTATCATTATCAAGTAAAGAAGGGAAGAACCATAATAAAAATGTTTAAATTTTGTTGTATTTTTAGCTTTGTAAATGACACTTATAAAACCAACGAAAAGAATAAATACTTCTAGATTTTCTAAAAAGTGATTTTCAAAACCGTATTCTGTAGGAAATACGAAGCATAAGGGTATTAAAATAAGAGCTATCAAAATAAGATATTTTGTTTTATATAAATGTTTATTGAAGTTTAACATAAAAATCACCTCACTTTCTTGTTCAGGTAAGTTTCAGATTTGCTATATATAATATAATTATGGGTGTTTTATCTTAGTTAAAAAATAACAAAAATACATTAATCTCCTACTCGGTATTAATGTATTTTTGTTTATTTTTCAAAACTAGACTTTTCGGGTATGATATTGAAATATTATATTAAAGTTCCTTTTTTTATGGGTTCAAAATCTACATTCTCGTTGTCAGTAATGCAGATTATTGACATCTTTTTGCCCTTTATATATCGAATAATCCTTGATTTTGAGTTACACTATTATAAACTTCATATAATAGACTTTAGTATATCTGCTAATAGTTAAAAACAATCATTTAGACAAGACAAGTATAACTTCATTATGAATTTCCCTTTGCATAGGAATATTCATAATGAGTTTTTAATGTCGCATTTGATTATAATTTATAGTAAGATTTATACCATTTTACAAAAGCACTAAGACCATCCTTTAATTGCGTTTTTGGTTTAAAGTTGAAGTCTTGTACCAAATCAGTTACATCCGCATACGTTATTTCCACATCTCCAGGTTGCATGGGAACTAATGTTTTATGTGCTTCAAAATTGTAATTCAAAGGTAACATACCGACATTCACTAATTCTTTTTGCAGAATATTTACAAAATCCAATAAGTTTTCTGGATGATTATTGCCTATATTATAAAGTTTATATTGAACATTGTCTATATCATTATCTGGTGTTTTTTGCATTATTTTAATAATACCTTCAACAATGTCATCAATATAAGTGAAATCACGTTTACAATTTCCGTAATTGAATATCTGAATATCTTCGCCATTAACCAATTTATTGGTAAAACTAAAATATGCCATATCTGGTCTGCCTGCTGGTCCGTAAACAGTAAAAAATCTTAATCCAGTTATTGGAATTCGATACAGTTTTGCATAAGTATAAGCCATTAATTCATTCGATTTTTTAGTGGCTGCATAGAGTGATACGGGTTTATCCGTTTTATCTTCAATGGAGTAAGGTATTTTTTTATTCATTCCATAAACACTGGAACTGGATGCAAAAACCAAATGTTTGGTTTTATACTGACGACATGCTTCTAAGATATTAAAAAAACCGATAATATTTGATTCTATATAAGTATCAGGATTAATAAGACTGTATCTAACCCCAGCCTGCGCTGCTAAATTAATAACAATATCCGGTTTATATTGCTCAAAAATTTTAAGAATAATATTTTTTTCTTTAATATCTTCGTGAATGAAGGTAAAATTATCATATTTATATAGTAGTTCCAAACGTTCTTTTTTTAAATTTACATCATAATAATTATTTAAATTATCAATTCCGATGATGTTTATAGTATTTATGGTTGTTAAAAGTTTTTTTGCTAAATTGGAACCGATAAATCCAGCAACTCCTGTAATAAGAATTGTCCTATTATTTAGATTTAGGTTGAATTTAACCATTATTACGTAACACCCTCATTAGTTTTCAATTTTAAAGTTGTTAATAACATTTACAATTCGTTTTAATTCATCGATTGTCAATTCAGGAAACATAGGAATTGCTACACCCTCATCTGCTAAATTTTCAACATTAGGCAAATCGCCTGGTTTATATTTCAGATTTTTATATACAACCTGCAAATGAAGAGGAACAGGGAAATATACTCCGGTGGCAATGCCAGATTTTTCCATATAATCTCTGAATTCATCGCGATATTTGGTCTTCAAAACGTAAACATAATAAATATGCTCACAATGTTTATCAACTGCTGGTTTAATAAATAAAGGATTGGTAATATGTTCATTATAATATTGGGCTATTTCTCGGCGACGTATATTCCAGCCATCCAAATAAGGTAACTTCACTCTTAAAATAGCAGCCTGAATTTCATCCAAACGGGAATTACAACCTACAACGAAATTAAAATATTTTGGTAAATTTTTGCCGAAATCAATGTCATTCTCATCATTCTCTATATTATTAAAAATGTTATAAGCGAATTTTCCGTCCAATCCGCTACCGTTTACACGAAGAGCACGACAAATTCTAGCTAATTGGTCATTATTGGTTGTTATTATTCCGCCATCACCATCGCAACCCAGATTTTTGGTCGGAAATAATGATACACATCCAATATCGCCGAGAGAACCAGCATGTTTGCCTTTATATGTCGCACCAGTGGCATGAGCAGTATCTTCAATAACCTTCAGATTATGCTTATGTGCTATTTCGTTTATTTTGTCCATATCGGCACATTGTCCGTATAAATGGACTACAAGAATGGCTTTTGTTTTGTTTGTTATTTTTTCTTCTATTTTATCAGGATCCAGTATATAAGTATCATTGCGACAATCTATAAATACAGGAGTAGCTCCTACAGAGGAAATTGCTTCTGATGTGGCAAAAACACTCATACCGCATGTTATGACCTCATCACCTTGTTTTATGTTGCAACTTTGAAGTGCAATTTGCAGTGCATCTGTTCCGTTAGCTACAGAAATAGCGTGTTTTACACCGATATATGTGGCAAATTCCTTTTCAAAAGCCTTTACATTAGGTCCCATAATGTATCGTCCTGAAGCCAGTACATCTAGTACGGCTTTATCTATCTGTTGCTTTAAATTTTGATACTGGCGCTGTAAATTCATCAAAGGTATATTAATATTTGTCATTATTAAAAGTTCCTTTCATATCGGCAGAAGCAAAATCCGTTAGTGGCAGTTTTACAGGTAGTCCTGTTTTTTTGCTTTTATACATAGCTAAAATTAATTCAAGCGCCCTTTTGGCGGCTTCGCCATCAATCAATAAATGATGTTTTCCACCTGTTTCGATGGCTTGTATAAAATCTTCATATACTCTTGAATGACCGAATCCGTAAATATTTAATGGCTGTTCAGAACCCTCTTCTTTAATTTTTTCGATATCATCTTTGTTGTCTGCAAAATTCCATTCTTCTATTAAATTTACGGATTTTCCTGCTAATTTTACGGTGCCTTTTTCACCAAAAACGTATAGAGTTTCTTCTAAATTACGAGGATATACATTAACTGTTCCTTCAAATAAAGCATATGTGCCATTTTTGGCTTTAATTAAGGCTAATCCTAAATCTTCACCATCAATATATGGATGCATTACATTATTAGTATAAGCAAATACTTCATCAATATCGCCTAATAGCCAACAGATTAAATCGGCATTATGAATACATTGATTCATAAGACATCCACCGTCGCTTGCCCATTTGCCACGCCATGAAGCTTGTTTATAATAATCTTCATTTCTATTCCAGCGTACATGAGCAGCAATATGAGAAATTTTTCCAAAACGGTTATTAATAAGGGCTTCATGCAATTTTTGAACAGATTTATTAAATCTATTTTGATGACATCCGCCTAATATTAAATTATTTTTTTTGGCAATATCAATTAATTCTTGAGCATCTTGTATACTCATAGCAATAGGTTTTTCGATTAAAACATGACAATTGTGTTCTAAACAGTATTTACCGATTTCGGCATGTTTTCCAGAATCGGTAGCTATTGCTACAAAATCCGGATGTATTTCTTTAATCATTTGTTTATAATCTGTATAAAATGGTATTTTTTTGTTATATTGAGCTTTATTAAAGCAAGTATTAACATTTTCTTCAAGTAAATCACATACAGCACAAAATTGTAATTTATTTTCGTGTTGATGGAGTGCTTTTACATGATTTATAGCTATTCTACCAACACCTATTAAAGCGTATTTAATCATAAAATATCTGTCTCCTCAAATATTACAATTCAAAACTTGATTTTTTAGGTAAAATTTTATTAAATGATTGTTTTAAACGTTGTTTTATTGCTTCAAAATCAATATTGTCATTATCGTTGATACATATAATAGGCATTGTTTGATGTTCGATTATATGAAATAATTCTTTGTTTTCGTTGACGCCATTATATACTTCATAAACTTTGCCTTTAGTATGTCTACCAATAGGTGAGAAATCACCTTTAGCTAATTGCCAATAACGTATAAGCCATTGGTTAACATCATATCTCATACGAAACTTATGTTTACATGTTTCATCTAATGTATCAAATTCTTTTTGCCAAACTTCTTCATAATCACTTTTTAAAAATCCAAAAGGTAAATGATTATTAGATAAACATTTAAAACGATGTTCACCCATAAATATAAGATTTCTGAGTGCATTCCAGCCATAGGCTAAATTTATCCACTTATTTAGGTTTTTTTTCATTTGTATTTTTTTATCGAAATGACTATTTAATATGACTATATTATTAAATTTGGCAAATTGTACAGTATCAGATTTATCTGTAGCACTTAGAGTGCTAGTGATAGCAAAATCTGTAGGTAAGCCATTTACGAAAAATAATGATTTATCTACTGGTTTTAAGATAAACATATCATCATCAAAATAAACGAAACGTTCGGCTAATCCTTTTATTCGGTGTAAATTAAATTCTATAGGACGAGAGCTGAATGTAGGCAAATATTCTTTAGGAATGAAATCGCTGTGTTTTGCTATGTTAAGTTTGGGATTTTTCGTATTAAGCCATTTTGGTAAATGACCATAGGTTACGAAATAGATTTTATTAACCCATGGTGCAAATTTTTCAACGGCACGAAACCAATATTGCATATTATCCCAATCACGATAGCGAACATTTCTATTATCAGTACTTTTATTAGGTGAATATTTTTCTTTTTCTGCTTGCCAAACAGGGTCATTACCATCAACCCATGTTACAACAAAGTCAACAGGGTAATCTTCATTTTTCATTATTAAACATCTCGATTTTTAGAATTTTTTCTAGTACCGTATCTGGCGTTATAGTGGACAGACAGTCTATATTTTTTTTACAGATACGTTTCCAGCAACCGTCGCAATCATGTCCTGCCAGTATGACATTGTTCTTTTGTTTATATGGTCCATTGCGGTTTGGATCCGTAGGACCCATTAACATGATAGCTGGAATATTTAAGGCAGCAGCCAAATGAAGATTGCCCGTATCACCACCGACAACGGCTTTTGCTTTTTTTATCAGGGCGGTCGTCTGCATTAATGAAGTTTTTCCTACTAAATTTACGATATTATCGAATTGGGACTGTCGGATTATTTCGGCAGATTTCTGCTCGTCGTTTTTGCCAAAGCCGATTAAAACGGTCTTCAGTCTGTGCTTAAAAAGCAGATCACTTAAAGTGGCAAAATTTTTGGTCGACCAGCATTTATTGACCCAGTTCGTACCTACGGCAAATATGATGAACGGAGTATTATCATTTATTTTACTGGCGTTCAGCAGTGTATTTACGTAAGATATTTCATCAGCAGTATTTTTTAACGGAAATATGACATTGTCTGTATCACAACCGAGATATTTGACGGTATCCAAATATCTGTCAACGATATGACCGTTATAATTGTCTCCTTTTATTGCTTTGCTGATTAGATTGCTACCTTCGCGCATATCAACATAGCCGATTTTTTTCTTGGCGTTTACAGTAAGTACAACGGCAAGACTTTTGAACAGTCCCTGCAAATCTATGGAAATATCATATTTTCTTTGGTGAAGTAGTTTATAAAGTGGTTTGAAATTTTGCCTGAAACCCTTTAAAGTTTTGAATGCTTTTTTTTGAAATAAGATAACTTCGTCAACGCAAGGATTGTGTTTTACAATTTCATAAGCAGTTGGTTCGACTATCCATGTTATATGAGCAGTAGGATATTTTTGACGTAGTGCATAGGAAACGGGAAGTGCATGAATTACATCGCCAATGGCACTGAGTTTTACGATTATAATGTTCATGACAGAACCTCGTCGGTTGAAAATAAAAAATCTCAATGAAAAATTTGCATGGATTTCGCAGAGATTTTTTCGTATTTAATTTTAGCAGTATTTTGCAAATTAGTAAATAGTTATTTACTAATCAAATATCTGTTATTTTTGTAGAAATTGAGCTACTTTTTGCATGGCAACTTCAGCTGCGTTTATAGTTTTTACAATATCATCATCACTATGAGCACCAGACATAAAGAGTGTTTCAAATTGGGACGGTGCTAAATAAATTCCTTGATTTAACATTTCTATAAACCATACACCAAAAGCTTCTTGGTTGGAACTTTCGGAAGTAGCATAATCGTAAACCTCATTTTCATTAAAGAAAATACCGAACATAGAACCGGCTTGATGAATTTGTATTTTAACATGGGCATCTTTAGCGGCTTTATCTATACCTTGGAGTAAATGTTTTGTTTTTATTGTAAGTTCGCGTGTATAGTCAGCTTTGCCCCATTGCGGGTCAGCGGAAATAATATTTAAAGTGGCAAGACCAGCAGTCATAGCAAGTGGATTACCGCTTAATGTGCCTGCTTGATAAACAGGGCCAATAGGTGATACACAATCCATGATTTCACGTTTACCACCATAAGCTGCGACAGGTAAGCCACCACCAATGATTTTGCCGAGGCAAGTCATATCAGGTGTAATGCCATATGCTGCTTGTGCGCCATTTAATGCTACACGGAAACCACACATAACTTCATCAAAAATGAGTACAGAGCCATGTTTTTTTGTTTCTTCACGTAAAGTGGATAGAAAACTTTGTTTTGGTAAAACAAGACCCATATTGCCAGCAACAGGTTCTACGATTACGGCTGCAATTTCATCGCCTTGTGTAGCCATAAGATTTTTAAAAGCTTCAATATCATTATATGGAACTGTTAGTGTGTCTTTAGCAGTACCTGCTGTTACGCCGGGGCTATCTGGTTGACCAAATGTAGCAGCGCCAGAACCAGCTTTGACAAGAAGACTATCAGCATGACCATGATAACAACCGATGAATTTAACGATTTTATCGCGTCCTGTGTAACCACGAGCAACACGAAGTGCGCTCATAGTTGCTTCTGTACCAGAATTTACCATACGAATTTTTTCAATAGATGGCATAAGCTCCATGACTTTTTTGGCAAGTTGACTTTCAAGTAATGTTGGTGCACCGTAACTTGTACCGCGTTCAGTTGCTTCTTGAATAGCTTTTACTACATCAGGATGAGCATGACCGACAATCATAGGACCCCAAGAACCGACATAATCAATGTATTCGTTGCCGTCAATATCATAGATTTTGCTACCTTTAGCATGGTCGATAAAAGGTGGGTCACAAGCAACACGAGCAAAAGAACGAACAGGACTATTTACTCCACCTGGCATTAAGGTTTTTGCCTCTTTAAAAGCGATAGAAGATTTTTCTAAATTAAGCATAAATTCATCTCCATTTATATAAATTTTGAATAGTTTTTCTTGTAATATAAGGTATCTTTCGAAAAATTATTATAACATAAAATAAAACCTATAACAAAAAGCAATAAAAATAAAAGCTATAATAAAGCGAGGTAAATGTCTTCGTTCTATTATAGCTTTTTGCTAGTAGATTAGTTTTCTTCTTTTAACCATTTAGCTACGTCGATAGCGTGATAAGTAATGATGATATCTGCACCAGCACGTTTCATGCTAAGAAGTGTTTCAAGTACAATGCGTTTTTCATCAATCCAGCCATTTTGTGCAGCTGCTTTAACCATGGCATATTCACCACTAACATTATAAACAGCAACAGGACGATTTATTTTATCTCGAACTTGGCGTACAATATCAAGATAGCAAAGGGCTGGTTTTATCATGATATAGTCAGCACCTTCAGCAAGGTCGAGTTCAACTTCTTTCATTGCTTCACGGCTATTAGCTGGGTCCATTTGGTATCCGCGTCTATCACCAAATTGTGGTGCAGAGTCAGCAGCATCGCGGAAAGGACCATAATAACCAGAGGCGTATTTTACAGCATAGGACATAATGGAAACATTTTTAAATCCTGCCTCATCTAATGCTTCACGGATTACAGCAATACGACCATCCATCATGTCAGAAGGGGCGATGATATCAGCACCGCTTTGTGCTTGGCTTACAGCTACTTTTGCTAATAATTTAAGTGTAGCATCATTATCTACTTCATGACCACAAAGTTGTCCGCAATGACCGTGTGTTGTGTATTGGCAAAGACAAACATCACCAACAATGACGATTTGAGGAATGGCTTCTTTAATAGCACGCATAGCACGTTGAACAGGGCTATTTAAATCCCAAGCACTAGAGCCGATTTCATCTTTATATTCTGGTAAACCAAATATTTCGATAGCAGGAATACCAAGCTCATAAACTTCTTTAGCTACTTTTACAGCATTATCAATGGAAAGATGATAAACATTTGGCATACTAGGAATAGGTTCTTTGATATTTTCGCCAGCAACGACGAAAATTGGATAGATTAAATCCTTTACAGATAAAGAATTTTCACGAACCATGTCGCGAATAGCACTAGTTTGACGCAAACGGCGTGGTCTTAAAGTATTGAGTTTCATCAATTTCACCCTCTAAAATTTTTGATTTTATCTACTAAGCCGTCAATCGTGTAAATATCAGCTTCGATATCTACATCAAGTCCATTACGTTTGCAAGTTTGCGCTGTAATTGGGCCAATGACAGCTTTTTTTACATTATTTAATAAAGTTATTTCATTATCAATTAGTTTTAAAAGATTTTCTACAGTAGAAGAGCTAGTAAATGTTACTATATCTATTTGTTTATTTTGTAGTAATTGTTTAATTGTTTCTTTATTTGTATCTGCCATTTTTGTACAGTAGGTTTCGGCAACATCAACAATAGCTCCCATTTTACATAGTCCTATTGGTAATGCTTCACGGGCTTTTTGAGCACGAGGAATTAATATTTTTGTACCTGCTGTAATATCTTCTTTTAAAACTTCAAGAATGCCTTCAGCTTTAAACATGGTTGGTATTTTATCAGCAATAATACCATAGTTTTTTAATTTAGTAGCAGTAGAAGTGCCGATAGCGACGATTTTGGCATTAAAAAGACAACGAGTATCTTGATTTTTTTCATTTAAACGAGCAAAAAATCTTTCGACACCGTTTGTGCTAGTGAAGATAATCCAATTGTATTCATTGATTTTGTCTATAGCCTTGTCTAAGCTGGTGAAATTATCTTCCGGTGGTGCAATTTTTATAGCTGGAGCTTCAATACAATTAGCACCAAGTTCTTCCAATGCCATAGTTAATTTAGAAGCTTGCTCTCTAGCACGGGTAATTAAAATATTTTTACCAAATAAAGGTTTATTATCGAACCATTGAATTGTAGAACGTAAATTTACAACATTACCAACAATGAAAACAGCCGGCGGTTTTAAATTGTGTTTAATTACATCAGTTGCAGCGTTGCCTACAGTTGTTACAAGAACTTCTTGCTGAGCTTTTGTGCCCCAACGAACAAGTGCAGCTGGAGTATCAGCATTTCTGCCATATTTTATGAGCTGACTTGTAATATGTGGTAAGTTACCTACACCCATTAAAAAGACGAGAGTATCAACGGCTGTAGAAAGTTTTTCCCAGTTGATATCAGATTTACCTTTTGTTGGGTCTTCATGACCAGTTATAACGGCAAAGGATACAGCTACTTTACGATTAGTTACAGGAATACCGGCGTAGGCAGGTGCAGCGATAGCAGAGGTGATACCCGGTACAATTTCAAATTTTATGCCGTTGTTTTTTAATACTTCTGCTTCTTCACCGCCACGACCGAAAACGAAAGGGTCGCCACCTTTTAAACGAACGACACATTTGCCTTCACGAGCTTTGTCAGCAATAAGTTGACTAATATCTTCTTGTCGCATAGTGTGATTGCCTGCTTTTTTGCCTACATAGATATATTCTACGTTTTCTGGCGTAAAGGAAAGTAATCTTTTATCGGCAAGATAATCACAGATTACTACATCAGCTTTTTCAAGGCATTGTTTTCCCTTTAAAGTGATGAGGCGATAATCTCCTGGGCCTGCTCCGACCAGATAAACCATTCCATTCATTAATAAAAACCTCCAACACAGTTATTTTTCACAGCAAAGACCAAGACTTTGCATAATAGCTAGTCCGCCTTTTTCTAAAATTATTTTGGCTAATTTTTGACCTAGTAATTGTGCATTTTCACGTTTACCGCTTAAATTATCGCGAATTAAAGTTTTTCCATCTATTGAGCCAATAACAGCTTCAATGTTTAAATTGTCATTATCATCAACTTGAGCATAAACGCCGACAGGAACTTGACAACCGCCTTCTACACTAGCTAAGAAAGCTCTTTCTGCTGTTGTAGCGTCTGTTGTTTTATCATCATGTAAAAAGGCAAGCATTTGTCTAATTTCAGTATTATCATCTCTTGTTTCAATAGCAAGTGCACCTTGACCAACAGCAGGTAGACAAATTTGAGGTGGAATTATTTGAGTTATTCTGTCGCCAAAACCTAGGCGTTTTAAACCGGCAACGGCTAAAATGATAGCATCGAAATGTTCTTCTTCTAGTTTACGTAAACGTGTATTGACGTTGCCACGTAAATTACAAATATTTAAATCAGGACGAGCATGTAAAATTTGCGCTTTACGACGCAAACTAGATGTACCAACTTTAGCACCTTTTGGCAAATTTTCTAAAGTTTTATATACAGGGCTTACAAGAGCATCGCCACAATCGAATCGTTTGGTGGTAGCAGTCAAGGTCAATCCCTGAGGCAAAGCCGTCGGCATATCTTTTAAACTGTGTACGGCAAGGTCAATACGACCTTCAAGCATAGCGATTTCAAGCTCTTTAGTAAATAGACCTTTACCACCGATTTTGGCAAGGGGCACATCAAGGATTTTATCGCCTTTTGTTGTAATGTGCATAAGTTCTACTTCTAAATTGGGATATTGCTTACGTAAGCAATCAGCTATATATTCAGCTTGCCATAAAGCTAGTTTACTACTGCGTGTGCCAATAGTAATTTTTTTACGCATTTATTTTTCACTCTCTTTTAATACTTCTAATTTGAATAATTTTGTTATAGCGTCTACATAATATTTTTCATCAGCAGTCCTAGCAGAATTATTTATAATTGTCATTGGCTCGCGTAATAATTTGCGTACAATCATTTGAGACATATGACGAATAATACGGTATTCGTTTTCATTAATATCTGTAAGTTTTGTCATAGCACGTTTTACTTCACGGCGACGAATGCGTTCTGCTTTATTAGAAAGGCGTGCCATTATTGGCTGACAAGATAAATACTGAAAGCGTTCTAAAATAGAATTAACTTCTTCATCAATGATTTTTTGAGCTTGGAAGGCTTCATATTCGCGTTCTTTAATGTTGTCTTCCACTACAGCTTCTAAATCATCAATATTATATAATTCAACACCTTTTATTTCGGCAACATCAGGGTCAACATCACGTGGTACAGCAATATCAATAATGACAAGTGGTCTTTCTTGGCGACGTGACATGAATAATTGTGTTTCCCATGGTTTAACTACATAATGCGGTGCACCTGTAGAAGTTACAACGATATCTACATCATTAGCTTTACGCATAGCTTCTCGAAATCCGACAGCTTGTCCGCCAAATTGTTCTGCTAATGCTTGGGCTTTATCAAAATGGCGATTAGCAACATAAATTTTTTTTATACCTTTGCCCATTAAATTACGTGCAGTTAATTCTGCCATTTGTCCTGCACCGTAAATCAAGGCATTACTATTTTTTAGTGTACCGAATATTTTTAATGCTAATTGTACAGCAGCATAACTTACTGACACAGCGTTGAAAGCTATTTTTGTTTCCGTACGTACGCGTTTACCAGTAGTAATAGCACGATGAAATAATGTATTTAAAATAGTATTAGTTGCGCCAGCTTCGCGTGCAATGGCATAAGCTTTTTTTACTTGGCTTAAAATCTGTCCTTCGCCGACAATTAAAGAATCAAGGCTAGAGGCAACGGAAAATAAGTGTTCTATACATTTTTTATCTGTGTAATAATAAAAATATTCATCTTTAGCTTCATCACAGCCAGATAAGGCAAAGAAAAAATCTTTGATAGAAGAAAAATTCTCAGTGGCATTATTGACGACAGCATAAATTTCACTACGGTTGCAAGTGGATAGAACTACAGCTTCGCAAATACCTTCATAATCTTCTAAGTGATGTAGTCCTTGTTGGATATTATCGGCAGAAATGGCAAAACGTTCTCGTACTTCTACCGGTACAGTTTTATGGTTGAGACCTAAAACTACTAATTGCATTTCGGATGATCCCCTCCGCTTCATCGTATTTTTTTATTTTAACTAGTTGCATGACTTCATCGCTTAAAGCACTACGCCAAAAAATTTCTCGGTCATCACTTGTTGGTAATTTAGCGATAGCTTCATTTCTAAGTAAAGATAATCTATCTATCCATAAGGCATAAGTATCATCAAATTCTTGTTCCATTTGGCAACGGAGATAGCGAGATAGTGCAGGCGATTTGCCGTTGGTGGAAAAAGTTACAAGTAGGTCACCGCGTCTAATTTTAGCTGGTAAAGCAAAATCACATAATGGTAATTTATCCACTACATTGATTAAAATGCGAGCTTTATGCGCATCTTCATAAATTTGTTGACTGGCTTTTTTTTCGCCTACCGCGCAAATAACGAGTTCAAATCCGTCTAAATCGCCCGTTTCATAATATTTTTGTTTCCATATAATTAGATTGTTTTTAACCATATTTGTTAATTCATTCACAAGCATTGGTGAAATAACAGTAACTTTTGCCTTAGCGTCTAATAATCCCTCAACTTTACGCAAAGCTACATGACCTCCACCAATTACAACGCAGGGTTTATCATCTAAGATTAAATTAACTGGATACACATACACACCTCTTTAAAAAATGAACTCAATTCATTTTTTATTATAACGCAATAAATATACTCTATCAACACTCTAAATTAATATTATATAAGATGAAGAGAAATAATACAATTAAAACTTATTTCTATTGATTAATGAAGTTTTTTTTTATACAATACAAGGGAGAAATTTATAGAGTTAAAGGGAGTTAATTTTTATGAAAAGTATTATTTTTGATGTTGATGGAACTTTATGGGATTCTACCGATGTAGTAGCTGATAGTTGGAATGTAGCTATTCGTAATACACTAGGGATAGAAGCCAATCTTGATGGGGCTAGATTAAAACAATTATTTGGAAAAACAATGGATGAAATTGGATTAGATATATTGCCAATGTTTGATAAAAAGAAAAGAGATGAAGTATGCCGTATTTGTTATAAATATGAAGATGAATATTTACTCAAAAACTCAGGTATATTTTATGATGGCGTAAAAGAAACAATCAATAAATTAGCAGAAAAATATGATTTGTATATAGCTAGTAATTGTCAAACTGGTTACATTGAAACCACTATGCGTTATGGTGGATTTACGGATAAAATAAAAGATTTTATTTGTTATGATGATACGAAATTGCCAAAAGGTGAAAATATTAAGATTTTAATGCAACGTAATAATATAAAAGATGCTGTGTATGTAGGTGATATTCAGGGTGATTTTGAAGCAAGTAAACTTGCTGGTATCCCGATGATTTATGCAAGTTATGGTTTTGGTAAAGTTGAAAATCCGAATTATACAATTAACGATATAAAAGAATTGCCGTCTTTGATGGAAAAAATTAGTAAATAAGATGTAAAAGGGACTATCACAGCGTTATATGTGATAGTCCTTTTTTTATAAAAGTAAATCCTTGAAAACGAAAAAATACAGTGGAAATATAATCAATAAGAAAATAATTGTCGTGGATATAAACGAAGAAATGGCTATATTTACATTTAATTTATAAATGCTACAAGCAAGCACAGCATTGATGGCTGTCGGTGCAGAAAAAGCAATAATCATACTACCAATTAAGATAGTGTCATCAAATAGATTAACGACAACGAAATAAGCAATAAGTGGCAGAACAATAAATTTGACGATGGCAATATCTATAGTCTTGCGTAAGAAAAATTTAGCTTTATCAAATTTTGTAATATAACCAACAGGAAATAAGCCGGTCCATGCACCGATGTGCACAAGTGAATTGAAAATATCATAACAAATTTGTGGCTTAGGCACATTGTTTATTGCTAAAATAAAGCCAATAATCATAGCTAAAACAGGTAATTGATTTAAATTAAATAGTAGTGCTCGAACACTAATTTGGGCTTTATGTTTGCGAACACGGCTGATAGCTTTGTTATGATAATAATTAGCTAAAGGAAAGCAAAAACAAAGTGTGAATAATGTTTGGAACATGGCTACAATCTGCAAATAAGCAAATCCATGAATTCCGTAAACAATAAAAGCGCATAATCCAGATAATGTGCCGATATTAGATAACATGGAAGCCATCATATAAGCACCGCGGTCATTTAGATTTTTATAGCTAGAAGCAAAAGTGAATTTTGCAATAAGACCAGGAAATACGCAGGCAAGTATGCCGAAAATAGGTAGCCATAATAAATCTAAAGAAATTTTTAATGTCCAGAAACTCAAAAAAGATAAGATAGAAACAATAATACGTATATTTATCTTAATGAGTTTGTTGCAGAATTTATCAGTTATTACATTGTAACGGCGACAAAAATAGCCAACAGCTAGTGGAGCTATTAAGTCAGTGAATACAAATAGGAAACGAAGTTGTGCCTCGTCCAAAAATTATCCCTCCTAAAATAGAATATAGACCAGAATACACTGGTCTATATAAAAATTAATATTCATATTCATGAAGATCATTATCACTTGGAGCTTCGTTAGTAGAACTGTAATCAACATCATTATTGCTAGAAGATGAAGCTGTATTTGTTGTAGAATTTGAAGAGCTAGTAGAGTTATCAACGTCGGTATTTTCGGAGCTACTATTATTTGTTGTATTTTCTACAGTTTCACTTTCTTTTACTTGTGGTGTATTAACACGTAAATTATCTTTTAGATTAGTTTGAATGGCGTAAATCGTAGTTTCTTCTTTTGTTTGGATATATACTTCTGTGCCAGTTGGTAAATCTACGTCTTTACCTTGGACGAAGATACCGCCAACAATGCCAATTGGGCCTAAAAGAGCGATACCGGCTACACTAGCACCGGCAGCATAAGCAAGATTTTTTATTTCCATTTTGGCTTTATCGCCTAAAAATGTTTTTAAAGTTGTGCCATCAAATGATTGGATTTGTTGAAAATCAACATCTATTTCACCATTTCTACCCAAATTTTGTGCTCCCTTTACTTTGGTAACAACACCTTCACCAGGAGAACCTTCGGCAACAATTAATTTGCCATTGTAGATTATATCTTCTGCTGCTTGGAATTTTACAATATCACCAGCTTTGGTTGTTTCGCTGTTGAGTGGCGTAACAAGTTTTATTTTAATTAAAGTATCAGCTGGAATAGAAGTAGAAACAAGCGGTGTTTTAGCATCAGAGTTACCATAGGCAAGCAGTGCTAAATCATTCATGCGTCTTTGCAATGTACCAGAAGTAGCTTTACCATAAAGCGTTGTTTCAAGTGCTGTTATTCTGTCTGTTATGGATTTTATGGAAACGTGTCCACTTAAAAACCATTCGATACCATTCATTTGAGTTATAGCAGATGGGCGAATACTATTGTCAAACATTGTAGAATATAATGTGTTGATACGGTCGCTGATTGCTATATTAGTACTGGAAGTTTTGCCATAAAAATCATTTTCTAGTCGACTGATACGTGAAAGCAATGCTCCCGTTTGACTTTGTCCATATACAGATTGTTCTACAACTTGCAATTTAGACTGCAAGGTAGAAGCATCTGGTATAGTATAGTTTATAGACGGTTGCGTAGTATTGGTGCTATTTAAAGTTTCGGCAAAAACTAAAGGGCTTGAGGTCACGAGCAAGGAAATGCACAATCCAGTGGAAATAACTTTTTTTAAAGACATACTAACCCTCTTTTCATAATTTATTAGCTTAGTTTATGTGTCGTGATGATGTTATTTTACCACATATAGATATGAATAGATATTATATTTTACATAACTGCATTTGACGATTGACAAAATAAACAGGTTTTAAATTAAAATGAGTAATAAAATCATTGGCTTCTTGTATTTTGAAACCGATGTTTTCGTTTTTGTGAGCATCTGAACCAAGAGAAATATATTTTCCACCAAGTTGAGCATATCGTTCATATAATTTTAATAAAGGTTTTATATTATTAACATTGTTAAATCTTCTCGTATTTAACTCGGGAACAATACCTTTATCAAGGACTGTTTTCCAGACAATATCAACAGCATCGCCAAATTCATCTAAAGTGATATCAGCTGGCAAATAAGGTGCATATCGACAGATATAATCAATATGACCTAGAATATTGGCAAAATCATGCTGAGCGATAAGCTTTGCCATAGTGGAAAGATAATTAATATAGACGGTTTGTTTGTCTTCTTTATAGCAAGATTGATAATATAAGTCTTCGCCATCTAAAAGGTGAATGGAACAAATAATTTGGTCAAATGGTACTTTTTTTATAAATTGTTTGCTCGCTTCAAATGTATGTTTCTGCATACCCACTTCAATACCAAGATATAATTTATCACTGCGGTAAGAAGAATATTCTTCCATATATTTTAATGGGTCAAATTCAAAAACATCATCACCAGGATAATCAAAATCAAGATGTTCTGTTACAACAAGACCGATATTTTGCTTTTTAGCAGTTGTTATTGCATCTTGTAAGAGCATATCAGAGTCTGCAGAAAATTTTGTATGAAGATGTGTATCAAAAAGCATAGTATTTCCTTATTTTTGTAATGCAAGTGTTAAAGCTTTTGCTAATTGGTCAGGACAAGAAGTAGGTTTCGTACCACAATGAATACCGCTGCATTTTTTTATTATAGTTTGGGCGTCTTCATCTTCGACCAAATGACTAATACCTTGAAGATTACCATTGCAACCGCCGATAAATTCCAAATTATGGATGTGGTTTTGTTCATCAAGACTGAATTTTATCTGTTGGGAGCAAGTTCCAAAAGTAGTATAAGAAAAGTTTTTCATAAATAATCACATTCCTTTTTAGTTTACAATTATGTATGTATTATAGTCTTATGAAATATAGTTTGTAAATAAATTTCTTGCTATTTAAAGCAAAATATTGCAAACTATATAAGTATGCTAAATAAACGAGAAGAAATAATTATAGAGGTGTAATAAATGAGAGTTGCAATGATTGGGACAGGATATGTCGGGCTTGTTACTGGCACTTGTTTTGCGGCTACAGGCAATAATGTTGTTTGTGTAGATGTAGTAAAAGAAAAAATTGATAATTTGAATAAAGGTATCATTCCGATATTTGAGCCTGGTTTGGATAAAATGGTAAAATCAGCACAAGAAAGAGGCAATATTAGTTTTACTACAGATATAAAAGAGGCATTGAAAAAAAGTGATATTTGTTTTATTGCTGTAGGTACTCCAATGGGAGAAGATGGCAGTGCTGATTTGCAATATGTTATAAATGCAGCGCGTCAAATTGGTAAATATATGGTACATGACATGTACATAGTAGATAAATCAACTGTTCCGGTAGGAACAGGCGATATGGTGCGCAGTGTTATTCAAGAAGAACTTACAAAACGCAATAGTAGTTTACATTTTGATGTTATTTCTAATCCTGAATTTTTAAAAGAAGGTAATGCTTGTCAGGATTTTATGCATCCAGATAGAGTGGTAATTGGTTCAGAAAATCAAAGGTCTATTGAAGTTATGCAAGAATTATATGAACCGTTTATTCGTTCTAGTGAATTTTTTGTAACAATGGATATAAAAAGTGCTGAACTTACAAAATATGCGGCAAATGCAATGCTGGCAACTAAAATTTCTTTTATTAATGAAATAGCTAATATCAGTGAAAAAGTTGGAGCTGATATCAATAAAGTAAGACGAGGTATAGCTAGTGATTCGCGTATTGGTTATAGCTTTTTAAATCCTGGTTGTGGATACGGAGGAAGTTGTTTTCCTAAAGATGTTAAAGCTCTTATAAAAACAAGTAGACAATATGATTATGAACCAGAACTATTGTTTTCAGTAGAAAATGTAAATGCTCGTCAAAAGATGGTGCTTGTGCATAAAATAACAGCTGTTTTTGGTGAGGATTTGCATGATAAAACTTTTGCTGTATGGGGCTTAGCATTTAAACCAGGAACAGATGATATGCGAGAAGCACCAGCGATTCGTTTAATTGAAGAATTGACAGTGCGTGGAGCGAAAATAAGAGCTTATGACCCACAGGCAATGAAGACAGCAGAAAATTTTTATTTGAAAGATGTAAAAAATATTACGTATATGAAAAATAAATATGATGCACTTAATGATGTAGATGCTTTAATTATTGTAACTGAATGGAAAGAATTCCAAAGCCCTGATTTCATGGAAATTGGTGAACGTATGAAGGGTGATATTATTTTTGATGGTAGAAATATTTATAAGTCAAAAACAGTACACAATTATAATTTAAAATATTATCAAATTGGTGTGCAGAAAAAATAAATATGCTAAAATAAAGGTAGCAGCTAATGAATATTAATAAATTAGCTGCTACTTATTTTGTTATTTAGGAGTATTAATTATTAAAGCGGTAAATTCAAGATTTTCTGTAGTGGAAGTGTTTTCAATACCGTGTCCTTCTCCATCCGGACAGAAAACAACATCGCCTGCTTTTACGTCGACCATAGTACCATTATCACTGTAAAGACCTGAGCCTTTTGTGATATAATAAGCTTCACCGTTACCATGATGTTCGTGATAGCCTAAAGAACAATTTGGTTCTAAAGTAACGAGAGCGAACATACCGCATTGGTTTTGTAGTTGGTCTTGATTTAAAAGATGTTCAATGATAATATGCCCTTTGCCTCCGTTTGCTTTTTCTTTGCGGACGATTTCATGTTCAGATAAAATCATGTTAAAGCCTCCTGTGCTATAATTATATACTAACAATATTTTAACATAAATTTTTAGATTCTTAGATAATAATTTATAAAAAGAAAGGATTTTTATGATTGAAATTTTAAAATTTGGTGCAAGCTGGATATTGCCACCAGGAATATTTTTTTTAATGTTTCTGTTTTTAGCATATTGCTGTAAAAAAAGACATCAGACGCGTATGGCAGTGGCGATAACATTAGTTACACTGTTGTTTTATGCAGCTTCAACTTCTTATGTAGGAGGTATGTTGATTGGCTCTTTAGAAGATAAATATGAGCCACCAGAAAATTTACCCAATGCGGATATTATCGTAGTTTTAGGAGGCGGGGCAACAAGTGATACAAAAGATGTAGTTGGCATGGGAACTTTATGTAGTATTCCAGCAAATAGATTACTTACAGCTGTACGCTTGCAAAAAAAATTTGGTATACCAATACTTGTTTCTGGCGGACAAATACATGAAGATAGTGGCAAAGAAGCAGACATTGCAAGACGTATACTAAAAGAACTTGGTGTATCAGAGGACATGATATTGCTAGAAAATAAAAGTTTAAATACAACGCAAAATGCGGAATATACGTTTAATTTGATGAAATTGCGTGGTTATCATAAACCGCTTATTGTAACATCTGCTTTTCATATGGAAAGAGCTGTTGCTAATTTTAATAAATTAGGTGTAGAAGTAATTCCTTATCCATGTGATTATATGGTTAATAAAAATAAAATATTTCATTATAATAAATTAGCACCATCTTCACAAGCTCTTGAATTTACGGCAATTTATCTGCAAGAAAATTTGCGTACATTCGTAACAAAATATATTGAATAATAATCGTAGACAATAAAAATTTTGTGTTTTAGAATTAGTTTAGAGGGAAAGATTTATCGCAAATGAGGTGATATTATGGTAAAAGATTTGACGACAGGAAGTCCTGCTAAATTAATTTTAATGTTCACCTTACCTCTAATTATGGGAAATGTTTTTCAACAACTGTATCTTTTGAGTGATACATTACTTGTCGGTCGTTTTTTGGGAGTAGGTGCTTTGGCGGCTGTCGGATGTAGTGGTTGTTTGATGTTTCTTATGTTGGGGTTTGTATTTGGTTTTACGACAGGACTTACAATTTGTACAGGACAGCGTTTTGGTGCAAAGGATATGGAGGGCATGAAGCAAAGCGTTGCAGCTTGTACAACACTTAGTATTACTATAGCTTTAATAACAACAGTGATTGGGGTATCAATAGCTAGACCTATGCTTGAACTTTTGCAAACACCGCCAGAAGTATTAGATATGGCTACTACTTTTTTAAGTATAATTTTTATGGGAATATCGGCAACGATGTTATTTAATACTTCATCGAATTTAATTCGTGCTTTGGGCGATAGCACTACGCCTCTTTATTTTTTAATAATGGGTTGTGTTTTAAATATAATTTTGGAGATTTTATTCATTGGCGTGTTTAGTTGGGGAATTGCTGGTGCTGGTTTTGCTACGGTGATGGCTCAGCTTATAAATGGTAGTTGTTGTGCATATTATATTAAGAAAAAAATGCCGGAGCTTCATTTTAGATGGTCTGATTTGAAAATATCGCGAGAACTTGCTTGGCAACATTTAAGAGTGGGCTTACCGATGGGCTTTCAGTCATCTATAATTGCTATTGGTGCAATTATTTTGCAAGTACCACTTAATAATTTGGGGGAAGTGGCTGTGGCTGCTTATGCTGCGGCACAAAAAATTGATATGATTGCTGTAATGCCACTTATGTCATTTGGTATGGCAATGGCTGCTTATACAGCACAAAATTATGGTGCAGGTAGAATTGATAGAATAAAAAATGGTGTAAACAAATGTATCTTAATGTCTGGTGGCTTTAGTATATTCATCGGGATTTTCAATATAATCATGGGGCCAGAAATGATACAAGTTTTCGTTGGTGAAGGTCAACAACAAGTAGTAGACTATGGTCATTTATTTTTAATAGTAAACGGTTCATGTTATTTAATATTGTCACTATTGTTTATTTATCGTTTTACACTTCAAGGTTTAGGTCAAAGCATTGTACCTACATTTGCTGGAATTATGGAACTTGTTATGCGTGCAATTGCAGGATTGTTTCTGGTGGATATGTTCGGTTATATTGGGGCTTGTTGGGCAAATCCAATGGCTTGGATTGGTTCGTGTTTACCGCTTATGATTACATTTTATATCATACGTAAATCGTTGTTAAAGAAGTTTACAGCCAACAAAATTTTAAAAGCATAAATGAGATACTATAAATGTTATAGAAAATTTTTATAATTTTTTCTGTTAAAAACAAAGGGAAAATAAATATAAACAGCGAACTATACATTTATAAAATGTTATTTTGTTTTTTGTAGAGGTGGAGAATATGGAATTAAAATCGACAGCTTTTAAAGCTTATGACATTCGTGGTAAAGTACCAGAAGAAGTAAATGAAGAATTGGCTTATAGAATTGGACGTGTATTTCCTACATTATTTGATGCAAAAAGAGTAGCTGTAGGTCATGATATTAGACTTTCTGGTCCAGCTATTCAAAGAGCTTTGGAATTAGGTCTTACTGAAATGGGTTGTGAAGTAATAGATATCGGTCAGTGCGGTACTGAAATGATTTATTTTGCTACAGCACATCTTGGTTTAGATGGTGGTATCATGATTACAGCCAGTCATAATCCAAAAGAATATAATGGATTGAAATTAGTTAGAAAAGAAGCACGCCCAATAAGTGGCGATACTGGTCTTAAAGATATTGAAGAAAAAGTTATGGCTGGTGATTTAGGCACAAAAGCTGAAACTCCAGCTAAAGTTATTGAAGTTGACATAATGAAAGATTATATCGATCATCTTATGACTTATGTTGATGTCAATGAATTAAAACCACTTAAAATTGTAATTAACTCTGGTAATGGTGCAGCTGGTCCGATTGTTGATGAATTGGAAAAACGCTTACCATTCAAATTTGTTAAAGTTTATAATCAACCAGATGGCAATTTTCCTAATGGCGTACCAAATCCTATTTTACAAGAAAATCGTGAAGCTACATCAAAAGTTGTTCGTGAAGAAAAAGCAGACCTTGGCATAGCTTTTGATGGTGACTTTGACCGTTGCTTCATTTTCGATGAAAATGGCGATATGATTGAAGGTTATTATATTGTAGGTTTCTTGGCAAAAGCATTCCTTAATAAAAATCCGGGAGCAAAAATTATTTATGACCCACGTCTCATTTGGAATACGATTGAAATCGTAGAAGAAGCTGGCGGTACACCAATTATGTGTAAGAGTGGACATGCTTTCATTAAAGACCGTATGCGTAAAGAAGATGCAGTTTATGGTGGAGAAATGTCTGCACATAACTATTTCAAAGATTTCTCCTTCTGTGATAGTGGACAGATTACTTGGTTATTAGTAGCTGAATTATTATCTCAGTCCGGTACTACAATGTCTGCATTAATTAAAGAACGCATGGAACGTTATCCAATCAGTGGTGAAATCAATAGTACTGTTGCTGATCCGAAAGGTGTTATGGCTACAATTGAAGAAAAATATGGTCCATCTGGCACAGTTACTAAAGTTGATGGTTTGAGTGTAGATTATGATAATTGGAGATTTAATTTACGTATTTCCAATACTGAACCGGTTATTCGCTTAAATGTAGAAACTCGTGGCGATAAAGCATTGCTTAAAGAAAAAACAGAAGAACTTTTAGCTGTTATTCGTGGCTAAGCATAGATTTTCGTAAGTTATATTAGTTGTATTATAATGAAATTATCTGAGGATTTTCTTTATATAGTTTCATTTGATGAATATTAAGGGGGAAATTAAAAGATGAGTCTTAAATTAAAATCCGGCTTTACTTTTGATTATGATAATTTATTTGGTGAAGGCAAAGTTACTAAAGCTGATATTGAAGCTTTTGGTGATAAACTAAAAGAAGCGCATAAGGCTATGAATGTAATGCGTGAAACAGGTTATATTAAAGGCCATTTATCCAAAGATGGACAGCCGGAAAAAGTATGGTTCAGTCAATGCCCATATATTCAGGAAGGACCTTTAAATTCTCCTGAGTCTATGAAACATTTACAGCAATTACGTGACTCCGTAAGAAATCGCATTGATGTCGTAGTTTCTTTAGGTATCGGCGGTTCTTATCTTGGTAACAAAGTTTTATTTGATGTTCAATGTGGTGAATTCTGGAATAGCAAATCTGTAGAAGAAAGAAATGGTTATCCAAAATTCTACTTTAGTGGCAACAATATTGACCCTCGCCGTACAAAAGATTTGATTGACCATATCAATTCTAGTGCAGAAATTACGAAATCTCATTATAAACGTACTTACAAAGTAATGCTTATCGTAATTTCTAAATCTGGTGGTACACTTGATACTATGTCTAACTTCATGGTTATTTATGATGCTTTGAAGAAAAACCCTGATATCGAAGTTGAAGTTGTTGCAGTAACAGACCCTAACACAGAAAAACCTACATTATTGAAACAGATGGCTATGGACCATAATTGGCCACAATACTCTGTACCAGATGGCGTAGGCGGACGTTTTACTGTATTTACTGATGTTGGTCTCTCCACAGCAGCTTGCATTGGTTTTGATATTGATGAATTCCTTCATGGCGCAAGAGATATGGATGAAGTCTGCAAAAATGAAAATGTTTGGGAAAACCCAGCAATGCTCAATGCCGCTCTTAAATACATTGCTTCTGAAAAATATGGACGCAATATTGAAGTTATGATGCCATATGGTGATTATTATGAATCATTATCTATGTGGTATATCCAACTTTTAGCTGAATCCTTAGGAAAACAATTCAATAGAGAAGGCAAAGAAGTTTGCTATGGACGTACTCCTGTTGTAGCCCTTGGTACACGTGATATGCACTCTCAGACTCAGCAACATCAAGAAGGTAGATTGGACAAAGTTGTACAATTTATTCGCATTGAAAATTGGGATAATGATTTAGTAATTCCTAACGTATTCCCAGAAGCTAAAAAACTTGCTGATATTTCTGGGGTAACAATGGGTGATGCACTTGAAGTAGCTCGTCAGTCTAATGCTGATGCACTTGCTTCTAATAAACGTTTTAATGCACTCTTTAGTTTACCAAAAATGAATGCTTATTATTTAGGTCAACTTCTTTATATGCTCGCTATGTCTATTGCATATGAAGGTGAATTTGCTGATGTAGATGCTTTTGACCAACCAGGTGTTGAAGCATACAAACGCATTATGGGACCTAAATTACAGGAATTAAAAGCTAGCAAAAATAAATAATATTATTTAATTGCATATAGTGAAAGAGGATACGAAAAGTATCCTCTTTTTCCATTTATGGGGGTTTTTATTATAGTTAAGTATCTGGAAAAATTTAAATTAAAATATGCTAAATTCAAGCAGAAAAAATTAGTAGCTTATGTAGTATTAGCAATATGTTCATTTATCGTTGTTTATATGTTATTTATAAAAAATACAGATGAAATAAAAGTTTTAGATGAAGCACAGTTAAATGTAGTAGATACGCCAAAAACAAGTAAGATTTTATATACAGTGAATAATGATTTTACAGAGTTAAAAAATCCCTTTAGTTTTGCCCATGAACATGAAAATGAACAGAAAAAAGAATTGGTAGAAAATGTTGAAGGTAAAATAGTTAAAGAAGATAAAATAGTTACAAATGAACAAAAAATACCATCTAAACAAGATACAAAAACAAAATTACAGGCAAATAAAACGATTGATACAACAAAACAGCAAAAAAATTATAAAGTCAAAGCTATTTTTGATATAAATCAACAAAAATCAGCATTGTTAGATATAAATGGACAGGAAGTACGTGTACAAGAAGGAACAAAACTAAATGGGGCAACTGTAATATCAATAGCTCAAAATAATGTGATTTTGCAGAATACTAAGGGTATGTCAATAAATTGTTCGCTTAATAATTTTTAAAGAAGAAAATAGAGGCAAGTATGAAATTTGTATATATAGTGATTATGTGTATCGTATTTTGTATAAATTCAATAGCACAAGCAAATTCTATAGATGTAATAGGGGCTGATATTAGACAAGTTATGACAGCTATTGCTACGAGTGGTAATTTAAACTTAGTACTTGATGATACGGTACAAGGTGATATAGCAGTAAATTTGAAAGATTTGTCACCAGAAGAAATGATACGCATAATTGCTCAAAGTAACAATTATATATATGAAAAACAAGATGATATTATTTATATAAGTCGTGATAATCGTCAAAAAACGTTACAATGTGTAAAAGTGAATTATTTGGATTTAGATAAAACGGCACAAATGATTAATTTATTGCTTGATAAAGGAAAGTTACAAACTACGGATAAAAATAGTGAAAAACAGCATAATAAATCAAATGAGCGTGTAATAATTGATAAAAATGAAAACACATTGACTTTTTATGCTACGAATGAAGATTATAATAAAATATTGAAGTTTATACATCAAAATGATAAACCGCCAAAACAAGTATCTTTGGAAGCCAAAGTAACAGCAATACAAGATGATGCGGCAAAAGATTTAGGGATTACATGGGAATGGTCAAAATTTCCTCAATCGCCTTCACATGATATAACGTATGATACGATAACTCATACGACACAAAATAGTGATGGTCGTTACAGTCAAACGACTGATTATTTGCCGGTAGATGAGGTCAAGCGTAATTGGAATGGTTCAGATTTAGTACCAGGTGTAATTCGTTTTGGTAAAGGACCAGAAGGCTACCCGTATGAGCTTTATTATGAAGCCAAATTAAGTGCTTTAATTAGCGAAGGTAAAGCGAATATTTTAGCACGACCGAATATTATGACTGTACAAGGCAATGAAGCCATAATAAATATTGGTAGCGAAGTACCAGTACCGACTGTTGCTACGACAAATGCGACAACAACAACTTCAATTGAATATCGTGAAGCTGGTATAATTTTAAAATGTACGCCACGTGTAAATGAAGACGGTATGATTACAGTTAAAGTGCATACAGAAGTTAGTTCACCACTTTATGTGGAAGATATGAAAGCATATCGTTTTCAAAAACGTTCAGCTGATACGATAGTACGGCTAAAAGATGGAGAAACAATGGTTATCGGTGGATTAATTGGTAAAGATGAAGCTAAACAGATGAGCAAAGTGCCTTTTTTAGGCGATATACCGATACTTGGTAATTTATTTAAACATATTCAAAAATCAAAAACAAATTCAGAAATTATGATATTTTTAACAGCGAAGGAAGTTGAATAAAAATAGGCTGTAACATAGTTTAATATGTTACAGCCTGTTTATTAAATTTATCTCATGTTAATAAATTGTAAATCGATACCGAAATCATTAGCTTTTAAAGTTTGGATAACGGCTTGTAAATCATCTTTTTTAGCGCCGGAAACTCTTACTTGATCTCCTTGCATTTGTGTATTAACTTTAAGTTTTGTCGCCTTTATAGTAGCAATAATAGCTTTAGCTTTTTCTTTTGAAATACCTTGTACAATATTGATATTTTGGCGAACCGTGCCTTTAGCAGCGTTTTCTACTTTTCCAAGTTCTAAACAGCGAAGCGGAAGACCTCTTTTTGCCATGCGAGCACGCAATATATCAATAATTGCATTTAGTTTATAATCGTCTTCAGCAGCGATTTTGATGGATTTTTCTTCTAATTCAATACTAGCTGTGCTACCGCGAAAATCATAACGTTGTAAGATTTCTTTTTCTGTTTGATTGATAGCATTACTCATTTCTTGCATATTTACTTGAGATACGATATCGAATGAACTGTCTTTAGCCATATATTATCAACTCCAATTTTTATTTGTATTTTTTAATAGCGTTTAAAGAAACGGAAAATCAACCAAGCTACAATTCCAGCACCGAGAACAGTTAAAATTACTGGCAATGCTACGAAAAAGAAAAAACCGAGTATTGCAATGCCACCGATACCGATGAGGGCTTTAGTAAGCCAGCTACTAGATGAGTTACCTCCTAAATGAATGTAGCGTACTTTCATGCCACGTGTTCTATAATTTTGATGATAATTTGTTTGGTTTGGTCTATATTGATAGGAATTTTCTTTGCGGAAATTGTTTTCATCTTCAATAGTTACACCGCTGTAATTGTTGGCTTCACTGCTCGTCATTATTTGTACATTTTGCATATTTTGACAATATGGGCAATTACCATCTTTATCCAATTCGTGATTACATCTAGTACAGCGCATAAATTTTCTCCTTTGTTAAAAACAATGTAAAAAACACCCTTAGTTTAGTATATTAGTCAAAAAGTCAATTGTCAAGCAAATACTTATATTAATATGATATTAAATGTTTATATTGGAAAAAATTTTGAAAATACAGAATTTGTTAAGATAAATTGACAAATTTTACAACGTTTTTACATAAAAAATCTTTGTGCAAATTTTTATTTTAGATTTTACATAACTGTCATTATAACTTTACATTGCTTTTGTATACTTAGACACAGAAATTAAACAAGAACTTATTAAATCTGGGGAGGATTTAAAATGAATTGGAAAAAGTTGGCGTCTCTTGGCGTCGTAGCAATGATGTCTTTAAGTATTTTAGGTTGCGGAAGTGATACATCTACAGAAAAATCTTCCAGTGGAGAAAGTGCTTCTCTTAGTGGTAGTGTAACAGGTTCTGGTTCTTCTGCTTTATTACCACTTGCAAAAGATGCAGCTGATAAATTCAAAGAACTTCATCCTGAAGTTTCTATTACATTAAATGGTGGCGGTTCTGGTACAGGTCTAAAACAAGTTGCTGATGGCTCTGTTGATATCGGTAACTCTGATGTAGCAGCTGATACTAAACTTGATAAAGCAGTAGCAGATACTTTAGTTGACCATAAAGTATGCGTTGTAACTATGGCTCCTGTTATCAATAAAGATATTGCAGCTCAAGTAAAATCTTTAACAAAACAACAATTAACAGATATTTTCACTGCTAAAGTTACTAACTGGAAAGAAGTTGGCGGTCCAGATGAACCAATTTTACTTGTAACTCGTCCTTCTACTTCTGGTACACGTGCATTATTTAAAGAATTTGCTTTAAACGGTGCTGAAGAAGCTTCTAATAAATCCTTAGAAACTGATGACTCTGGTACACTTTTACAGAGCATTAAAGATAATAAAGGTGCTATTGGTTATGTAGCATTATCTTATCTTGTAAATAATAAAGATGTTGCAACTGTTGCTGTTGATGGTGTTGAACCTACTTTGGAAAATACTTACAATGGTACGTATCCAATATGGGGTTATGAACATATGTATACAAAAGGTGAACCTACTGGTGCTGTAAAAGCTTTCCTTGATTTCATTATGTCTGATGAATATGGTAAAGCTATTGAAGCTCAAGGTTATGCTGTAACAGGCAAAATGCAGGTACAAAGATAATCTAAAAAAAATGAAAAAGGCGGATTTTACTTTCGCCTTTTTTTTATTCGTGAATTTAACGAAAGGGTGTTTTAATGGAAGCGACAAATACAGCAGCATATCGTCAAAATAATATCTGGCGCGGTATTATAACGGCATGCGGTTTGTTGATGATTATTATAACCATCGCCATTGGTGCGTTTTTGTGTTATAAAGGCTTGGGAACTTTTACAATTTATGACCATAGTCTTGGTGAGTTTTTATTCTCGTCTGAATGGAAACCAGCTGATAATGCTACTGGAGGCGGTAGCGTCGGTGCAGCTGTATTTATTTTCGGTTCAATCGTAACTTGTGCCTTAGCACTTGTTATTGCAACGCCGTTTAGTTTAGCTAGTGCAATTTTTATGGTAGAAATATCACCAGGACTTGGTAGAAAAATTTTACAGCCAGCGGTTGAAATTTTCGTAGGTATTCCATCAGTTGTATATGGTTGGATTGGTCTTACAATTTTAGTTCCATTCATTAAAAATTTATTTGATTTACAATTTGGTTTTTCCGTACTTGCAGCAGGTATTGTACTTGCAGTAATGATTTATCCGACAATTACAAGCTTATCTGCTGATGCGCTTAGAAGTGTTTCGATTTCATCTCGCCAAGCTTCGTATGGTCTTGGTGCTACTCGTTGGCAAACAACTAGTAAAGTAGTTGTACCAGCAGCTATTTCTGGTATTATGACAGCAATAGTGCTTGGTCTTGCTCGTGCCTTTGGTGAAGCGCTTGCTGTAGCAATGGTTATTGGTAAAATGAAAGCATTTCCTGAAACTATTTTATCCCCAACAAGTAACCTTACTGCAGCAATTGCTTCAGATATGGGTGGTGCGATGGAAGGCAGTGAATATAACTTAGCATTGTGGTCTATGGCATTACTTTTGTTTATAATTTCATTGGCATTTATCTTCATTATCCATTATATTTCAGCGAAATCAGCTGAAGCTCAGGGAGGCAAAGAATAATGACAACAGTACAGAGAGCCAAAATGATGGATAAATTTATGACCGGTGTATTTTATGTTGTTGCCGGTTTCTTCCTCCTATTATTATTGGCATTTACTTTATATGTATTAATACAAGGTTTTGGCAATTTTACGCCGAATATGTTTTCTTTTTCGCGTAATGGTATAGGTAATCTGTTTTTCAATACGATATATTTAGTATTTTTATCTTTAGTTATAAGTGTTCCGCTTGGTGTAGCAGCTGGTACATATATGGCAGAATATGCTAAACCAGGTAAGGTTACTAAATCTATCCGTATGTGTATTGAAACATTATCTTCTCTTCCATCTATCGTAGTAGGTTTGTTTGGTTATCTTGTATTTATTGTAATGACTCATTCTCAGTGGAATTTGTTCGCTGGTGCACTTGCCGTTTCAATCTTAAGTTTGCCACTTATCACTACAGTAACAGAAGATGCTTTAAAATCTTTGCCACCAGGATATAAAAACGGTAGTTTAGGTATGGGGGCTACACTTTGGCAGACAATCCGCCATGTAATGCTTCCAGCTTGTATGCCACGTATTATGACAGGTGTTATTTTGGCTGCTGGTCGTGGTTTTGGTGAAGCCGCTGCGCTTTTGTATACAGCTGGGATGAGTACAGATATTGTTTGGACGAACTGGAACATCTTTTCACCTACATGCCCACTTAATCCATTTAGACCAGGTGAAACATTGGCACTTAATATTTGGGCATCACGTACAGAAGCACTAGCTCCTAATGCAGCAGATATTGCTAATTTATCTTCAGCAATTTTGATGGTTATGGTATTTGCTTTTAGTTTAGGCGCTCGTTATTTGAGTAGTTATCTGGATAAAAAAGCAGGAGGAAAATAATTAGATGACTGATTTTAAATTTGATGTAGAAAGCTTAGATTTATACTATGGTAGTTTCAAAGCTTTAAAAGATATTACTATGCAGATTAAGAAAAATGAAATTACAGCATTAATCGGTCCGTCCGGTTGCGGTAAATCTACTTTCTTAAAAACTTTAAATCGTATGAATGACCTTGTAGAAGGTTGTAAAGTAGAGGGAACAATAAAACTCGATGATGAAGATATTTATAATGAGCTTGACCCGATTACATTGCGTCGTCGTGTAGGTATGGTTTTCCAGCAACCAAATCCATTCCCGAAAAGTATTTATGATAATGTTGCCTATGGTCCTAGAATTCACGGTATCAGTAAAAAAAGTAAGCTTGATGAAATAGTAGAACGTAGTTTACGTCAAGCAGCTATTTGGGATGAATTAAAAGACCGTTTAAATAAATCTGCACTAGGTCTTTCAGGTGGTCAGCAACAACGTTTATGTATTGCTAGAACGCTTGCTGTACAGCCAGATGTAATCTTAATGGACGAACCAACTTCTGCTCTTGATCCAATTTCTACTGGTAAAATAGAAGATTTGGCATTAGAATTAAAGAAGGATTATACTATTGTAATAGTAACACATAATATGCAACAAGCAAGCCGTATTTCTGATAAGACAGCTTTCTTCTTGCTTGGTGATTTAATTGAATTCGGTAATACAAAAGAATTATTCTCTAATCCTAAAAATCCAAAAACAGAAGAATATATTACAGGTCGTTTCGGTTGATGTAGTGGAGGTAGTGTTAAATGACAATGAGAGTTAATTTTATAAATGAATTAGGTAGTCTTGTCAATGATGTACGAGTTGTTGGCGCACAGCTAGAAGAAACTTTTGATAAAGTTATTCAAAACTTAAATGATAAAGATGTTGTTTTAGCAAAATCTATTAGAAAATCAGATAAAAAATTCAATGAAAAAGAACATAATATCATACAAAAATGTTTAACTTTAGTGCTTACACAAGCTCCAGTAGCAACAGATTGGCGCCAAATAGCATCTATCATGGAATTAATAATAGATATTGAAAGAATTGCTGACCATTGTAGTGATATTTCTAAATACACAGCGTATTTATCAGAATTTGAGCCAGTTGAAATACCAGATTATTTTTATTCAATGGCAGATGTTACACGCAGTATGCTTCATGATAGTGGTGTTTGTTTTAGTGAAAATGATGCTGATTTAGCTCAAAAAGTTATTGATACAGATGAAGTTGTAGATAAATATTTCTCTCGCTTCCGCAAAGATTTAGTAGAACTTATAAAACAAAATCCGGAAAATGTAGAACCGTACATGGATTATTTGTTAATTGCTAAATATATAGAACGCGTTGCCGACCATACAACAAATATTGCTAAATGGGTTATTTATATAGCGAAAAGTGAATTGAAATAAAAAGACGAACAATAAGAGAGTATATAGGCGAAAGCTATATATACTCTTTTTTTTATGATGAATTGTCAATCCAAGTGCGACACTTCATCATATAATCTATCTTATCAAAAAACCTATTGAATTGATATAAAAATAATAGCTATTAATAAGTTCTAGTTGTGATATAATATTACTTGCAAAAAATTTTTAGAAGGGGTTGAGATTGATGGATAATGTTTATGTGTATAAATCCACTAAAAAAATAGAAGAGATATTAAATGCAGTTACGCATGGTATTGGAACTGTACTAGCAGTAATAGGGCTTATTGCTATGCTGTATTATGGCTATGATAAAGGAGCTTTGCATATTACAAGTATAATTGTGTACGGTGTGTCTATGATTTTATTGTATTTAGCGTCAACACTGTATCATAGTTTTAATTTTTGTAGTCAAAAAGTGCAGTCTATTTTTAAATGTATTGACCATTCAGCAATTTATGTTTTAATTGCAGGAAATTATACACCATTTGCCTTGATTGCACTTTATGGCGCATTAGGCTGGGCTGTATTCGGTGTAGTTTGGGGATTGGCGATTGCGGGTGTTGTTTTTCAAATATTTTTCTATAACCGTTTTCGTGTAGTTGGTACGATTTGTTATCTCGTTATGGGATGGCTAGCAGTAACGATAGTTAAGCCGTTGTTAGATACACTTTCAGTTGAAGCGATTTGGTGGCTGGTAGCTGGTGGCGTATTGTATAGCATTGGTGCAGTATTTTATTTAGTACGTAAAATACCATATAATCATGTAATTTGGCATGTATTTGTAATTTTAGGTAGTATAGCTCATTTTATAACAATTTATTGTTACGTATTACCACTTCAAGTATAAAATTTTGGTTCTATAATAAATGTTGGGGTAAGAGAAAATTCTCTTACCCCAGTTTATTTTTTGCAAAAAAGAAGCATAATATATAATGATGACGATTTACAAGCTCATTGATAATATATCGTTGATATTCTTTTTCACTCATTATATCATTCATGATAAATAATCACCTTAGCTTTCTTGTGGAACTTCTTTTTTGCCTGTTACATATTCATAGATTAAAGATCTTTTATATTCTTCTAAAATGTTTACTTGCTTTTCTTTAGAAGATATAACTTTATCAATTTCACTGCATTTTGAATCTAAATAATTTGCTATAATTTTTTGTTCAGATAAATTCATAATTGGAAATGAAAAATTAGCAAAATCTTTTTGATATAAATGAATAATTGTACTGTTTCCTGCATTTATTTTATAGAACCATTTCCAAAAAATATTTGATTTCAATACCCAAAATAAAAATTTAGTATTACAATTTTCAAAAGTTCGTATTAGTAGAACACCGCTATTTAATGATGTTTTATCTGGCATGTTATTTACTAAAGCAACTTTTCCAACTGTGCCATCTTTAGTTATAAGTAAATCGCCATTTTCTATTTGGATTTGTTTAGCTTCTTCCCATCTTTCAAAAGGAATATGAACACATGTTTTCCAATTTATAGTGCTATTATCAAAATCAATGCCTGTTATTAAATAAGCACCAGTATCACTATATTCATTAGAAGTTAATCCCTGCCATCCAATTCGTCCACTTAAATTTGAGACATATTTTATTTTTGTTACTTTCCATTTCTCGGGTATTTTCCCAATCCAATCTATGCCACTATCTTTCATAGGTACATTTGAATCAAGACCTTTTGTAACTGCTTCTGTGATAATAGATTGTTTATATTCTTTTAAAATATCGATTTGTTTGGTGATATCTTCTTTTAATTTATCAATTTCACTGCATTTATTGTCTAAATAATCGGCTATTAGTTTTTGTTCTTTTAATGGTGGTAGTATAATAGGAGCTTTTTCAAATAAATTTGCAGGTAAATCCCATTGACCTACTCGTATACCACCTGATAATCTTTTAAATTCATCTTTATAAGTACTGCGTAACAAATAATGTATATAGTTAACATAAACATTATTTTTATAAAAATTATAAACAAAATATGCTGGGCTTACTACGCCATTATAATTTGATACTGCGAGAGAACCTTGCCAAGCTTTCATTTTATTAACTACTAAATCACCTATATTTACATATCTATATTTTGATAAGTCTTCAGAAGTAACATTATAGTTATCATCTCTACTATCTTTAGGTATAACACCATATTCTCTATATAAAGATAATACTGTTGTTCCATCAACATAAAGTTTATTACTTCTTTTTAGAACATAACCCACTTTACTTATATCCCAATTTTGAGGTATTTTCCCTATCCAATCTATGCCACTATCTTTCATTACTCTATTAGACATTGAGATTACCCCCAAAAAGGTTATCAATTTTTTGGTTTATAGATTTTTCAAGTTCTATAAATTGATTAGCTAATATTTCTAATGTTGCATTTATTTTAGTATTATTCATAAAAGTACTCCTTAATTAAGTATAATTCAACAATATAAGTATATATTATATTTATTAATTTTACTAATGTGATTTTATGAGTTTTCCTTTCATATAGATTTTATATAGTAGCTTTATTTTACACGAAAATTCATAATAAAACAAAATTAATAAATCCGAAAAAAAGTAAAAAAAGTACTTGCATTAATTGAAATTTTGATATATACTATAAAATTGAAGAGATTACAGTAATATATAAAAAAGGAGGGAAAAAACATAATTATAGTGTTCAATGTATGTTTATATACACAGAAAGTGGGGAGTACTTTTAACACTATAAAAATCACTTAATGCAGTAAATGAACGGATTATTTTTGATTGTTTTTTTGTATGTCTAATTTGTAAAAAAAATATAATGATTTTTAATTTTTAGTTATATTATAGGGGGAAATATATAAATATGACATATAAGGTCATATGGAATAAAACTAAAAATCAGTATGTAGTATCGGAACTACTTCATAGTAGTAGAAAACAAAGAAAAACAGCAAAAAAATTTTTAAGCAAGCAGATTGCTGTACTTGTAGTATGTGATGCAGTAGTAGCATCTGGAGTTTTACTGGCACAACAGGTATTTGCAAACGGAGCTAAAACTCAAAATCCGCGTTATGGCGGTGGTGGTGCTGAAGAATCAAGGTCGGAAATAGTAATTAATGCTTATAAAGGTGAAGAAGCAAATGCTGAAGTTTAGTACAGTCTTACGAAAATGTACAGAAAAATATGAATATTTAAAAAAATAAAAGACTGATTATGAATTTTCCTTTCATATAGATTTTATATAGTAGCTTTATTTTACACGAAAATTCATAATAAAACAAAATTAATAAATCCGAAAAAAATACTTGCATTAATTAAAATTTTGATATATACTGTAAATTTGAAGATATTGCAGTAGTCAATAAAAAAGGAGGGAAAAAACATAATTATAGTGTTCGATGTATGTTTATATACACAAAAAGTGGGGGAGTGCTTTTAACACTATAAAAATCATATGGACAACTTAATACAGTAAATGAACGAATTGTTTTTGATTGTTTTTTTGTATGCCTAATTTGTTACAAAATATAATGATTTTTAATTTTTAATTATATTATAGGGGGAAATATATAAATATGACATATAAGGCCATATGGAATAAAACTAAAAATCAGTATGTAGTGTCGGAACTACTTCATAGTAGTAGAAAACAAAGAAGAACAGCAAAAAAAAGTTTAAGCAAGCAAATTGCTGTACTTGTAGTATGTGGTGCAGTAGTAGCATCTGGAGTTTTACCAGCACAACAGATATTTGCGAACGCAGCTAAAACTCAGGAGGGTCAATATATAGCTATTGGACATGCTAATAAAGACGATGGTATATCGGATGGAAATGGTGGGTTTTATAAAGAATTTGAAGATGTCAATGGTGAAAGTCATAAATATATTTATACTGAAGTAAAAGATTATGGAAGTTTCTGGGTACGTGAAGGATTTACTATTGATATTGAAGAAAATCCGCGTTATGGTGGCGGTGGTGCTGGAGAACCAAGGTCAGAAATAGTAATTAACACTTATAAAGGTGAAGGAGCAGATACTGAGGGTTTGGTACAAGCTTATGAAAATGTACAGAAAAGTATGAATATTACTACTATAAACAAAGATGAGTTATTTTCTACAAATACAGCCATATATGGTGGTGCTGTTAACAGTGATACGTTTGCTATTACTGTCGGTCAGGATTTCATTATTAATGAAGGAGAAAATCTTGTAACAGAAGGTAATGGTCTGAATCTTAATGGAGGACAAGACAGTTATTTTCAACCAGTAAATTATGATTCTAGAACAGGTTTATATCATTTTGGTGACATTAATTCTAAGGATAACATAGTAAGTACAGAGAATTTATATGTTATTGGAGAAACAGTTGGTGTGTTTACTAAAATACCAGGTGGTAAAACTATGGATGATATCTATACTGGTGATGTTTATGGTAACCATAATGAAATATTAGTGACTGGCATAGATGATAATGGTGATTATGTTAGCTATTGGGGTACTGAAGTATATGATCCGAATGCACCTATTGGCAGTATGACAATCAGTACTCTTCAGGGTAAATTTGATGAAGTAAATAACAATATAGAAAAAATCCATAAAGATGATATTAAAGAAATTCAAGTAAAAGAGAATGGTGATAATGGTGGTATTATCGGATTACAAACTAATGGTAATTTTGATAAAGATGGAAATCCGATAGGTGGAGAATATATACCAGGTACAATTACTATTCAAAATACAGAAGATAGTGGAAAAAATGGTGAGGATGTTAAAATTCAATTCGGTTCTATAGATGAGAATGGAAATAATGTTCCTGTATTTACTGTAGATGCTGGTTCTAAAGTAGAAGCTAATCCAGAAATTACAAAAGAGGAAGAAGTGGAAACGCTTGACAGCATTTCTATTAATGGTCAAAAATATGAACTTGATGGAGGTGCTTGGAATCTCACGACTAATGGAGGAACAGAAGAAGCAGATAAAGCTGTTTCTATAGGTAAAGGAGCTACAGTAGATTTCTCTGGTGTAGAAAAATCTACAGGTGAAGGCGAAGAGAAAGAAACACATAGTAATGTTA
>C._urophasianus_2_cecum__coassemble_37_pt1 | contig 41158 bp, 41 predicted proteins | sample C__urophasianus_2_cecum__metabat2_low_PE_006 | metagenome-assembled genome bin C | reverse complement strand
AATAAATGTCAAAGTAAGAGAATTTTCTCTAACCCCAACATTTATTATAGAACCTTTTTTTAATCTAAGATTTTAGCATTAGTTGCTGTAGCTTGTGCTGGCATACTAAGTGCCATAAAATCATACCAAACGAGAACTTTATCGCCTTTTTTGAGTTTATCAGCATCATCTTCTACTGTTTCAGGAATAGTAACGTATACATCTTTATTGGAATTTAAAATGCGTACGCCATTTTCAGTTTTTTCAACTGTATCTACCTGCATATAAATTGCATCATGTTCACCATTACCCATAACGAGTGCATAAGCTTTGCTTTGAGGTGGAAGACTGCGAGTCATTACAGGGCTATAATATGCAGTGAGTTCATCACCAACATGCAAGCGGTTTAAATCGACATCTTCGCCGTTTTTACCATTTAAAATTTCTGTATCCCAACGTACAATTAAAGCAACGGATTGTTTGCCTTCCATATCTTGAATAGTAATCATATCATCATTGATTTCAGTGATAGTACCATGTAAGCGCAATACTGAATCGATAGAAGCTTTTGAAGAAGCGGCAAATGCTACGGTAGTAGTTAAAATAAAGCACATAGCTGTAAGCAATAAGAATTTAAATTTTTTTGACATGAAGTTCATCTCCTAGTAAATTAATCACTAAAAATATCATACCATTAATAAATGATGCCTTCAATGAAAATTTGATTAGACTATCATTAGAAGCTAATTAAAAATCTATTCGATAAAAATGACGAGATTTTTCATAATTAGATACTATAATAGCTACATGGTGAATGATATTTAAATTCATAACTGCAACCTTCTTATTTTTTTATTTTAAAAATATAAGTGAGATAAATGAAGATTACCCAAATTGGCAAAACAATAATAGAAATGAGCATATCAGGGATTTGTGTCATAATAATGACAACTACAATTAAGAATAAAATGCAGAAATAATTAATATATGGATATAATAAGGATTTAAAATGAAGTTCATCAAGACGATTTTCACGGGTGAATTTTATTCTAAATTTCATATGTGTGATAGTGATGATAAACCAACTGATAATAAGACCAGCTACAACGATTGCCAAAAGATACATGAAGATAGTTTTTGGGAAGTAATAAGTCATGACTACCAAAATGATACCAACAACAGCGGATACTAAAATACCAATCATCGGTACGCCACGGCGTGAAAGAGCAGAAAAGATTTTTGGGGCATGACCATTTTTAGATAAACCGTAAAGCATACGACTTGTACCGTATAAAATACCATTGTAAGCAGAAAGTGATGCGACAAGAACAACGAAGTTTAAAATATTGGCAGCAGCAGGAATACCGATATTAGAGAAAATCTGTACAAAAGGGCTACCGTGCATACCAACTTCTTGCCATGGTGAAAGAGTCATAAGTACAACCATTGTACCAATATAGAAAATCAAAATACGAATTAAGATTTCATTAATAGCGCGAGGCAGTGTTTTTTCTGGATTTTCAGCTTCACCAGCTGTAATACCGATAAGGTCAACACCACCAAAAGAAAACATTACAACAGCAAGGGAAGCAGCGAAGCCCCATGCACCATTTGGGAAGAAACCGCCATTTTTCCATAAATTGCTAAAGTTATCAGGAAATGGGCCCATATCAGTGAAAATTAAATAGAAACCGAAAATAATCATAGCGCAGATAGCAGTTATTTTAATAAATGAAGCCCAATATTCAGCTTCACCATAGAAACTTACACTGATTAAATTTACAGTGATTATGACAACCATACAGATTAAAATAGTAAGCCATTGTGGAAAATCAGGTAGCCAAAAGTTTATATAAATAGCCGTTGCTGAAAGTTCTGCCATACCGGCTATCATGTATAAGAACCAATAATTCCAACCAGCAAGGTATCCAGCAAATCCATTCCAATACTTGTTAGCGAAATAACTAAAAGAACCAGATACAGGTTCATGGACAGACATTTCACCGAGCATACGCATTACGAAAAAGATAAATGCTCCAGCCAAAAAATAAGAAACAATAATACCAGGGCCGACAAGCTCAATAGTTGCAGCTGAACCATAAAATAATCCAGTACCTACGGAGGTACCGAGAGCTATCATCTGCATATGGCGACTTTTTAAGCCACGTTGCATTTTATGTTCTTCATGTTTCACAATAAGACCACCTTGTTATTTTTTCTTTTTAAAGATATAAGTGATATAAATAAATATTACCCAAGCTACTAATGCACCGAGCGAAATAATCATATCACTGCCCATTAAAAACATAATTATTACTATTGCAATTAAAAACAACATACAGAAATAATTAGTGTATGGGAATAAAAATGTTTTAAAATGGAGTTCGTTTAAGCGATTTTCTTTGATAAATTTTAAACGGAATTTCATATGGGTGATAGTGATTGTTGACCAACAAATAATAAGGGCAGCAACGATAGAAGTCATAAGGTACATGAAGACTTTTTCAGGTAAAATGTAAGTTAAAATTACAAGGAAAAGAGAAAGACCAGAAGATACCAATATGCCTACCATTGGAATACCACGACGAGATAATGAACCAAATATTTTTGGTGCATTTCCATCTTTAGCTAAATTGTATAGAATACGGGAAGTGCTGTATAAACTACTGTTATATACAGAAAGAGCAGCAATGATAACTACAAGATTTAAAATATTAGCAGCGGCAGGAATACCGATATTAGAGAAAATCTGAACAAATGGACTACCATTCATACCGACTTCGTTCCATGGAGCAAGTGTCATAAGTACGAACATAGTACCAATGTAGAAAATCAAAATACGGATTAAAATTTCATTGATAGCACGAGGTAATGTTTTTTCTGGATTTTCAGCTTCACCAGCAGCAATACCAACAAGTTCTGTACCACCAAAAGAGAACATGACGATTGTCAAAGCTTGAGCAAATCCCCAAGCACCATTAGGGAAAAAGCCACCATTTTTCCAAAGATTACTAAAGTTATCAGGAAATGGCCCCATAGTGGTGAAAATAAGGTAAAGACCAAAGATTATCATGGCACAGATGGCAATTATTTTTATTAAAGATGCCCAAAATTCAGCTTCACCAAAAGTTTTGACACTGATTAAATTTATTGTAGTTATGATAACTATACAGATGAGAACTGTAATCCATTGAGGAATATCAGGAAACCAGAAATTTACATAGATACCAATAGCTGAAAGTTCAGCAAAACAAACTAATAGATATTGAAACCAATAATTCCATCCGGAAAGGTAACCAGCAAAATGGCTTAAATATTTATTAGCAAAATAAACATAAGAACCAGATACAGGTTCTTTGACAGACATTTCGCCGACCATGCGCATTATACAGAAAATAAAAATTCCTGCTAAAGCATAAGCAGCAATGATACCAGGTCCTACCAATTTAATGGTAGGAGCCGAACCATAAAATAATCCTGTACCGATGGATGTACCGAGGGCAATCATTTGGATATGGCGGTTTTTTAAGCCACGATTCATTTTGTTATCTTCGTTATTATTCATATTAATCAAATCCTTATAAGCCTATTTTTTGTACATATGTTCAATGCGGGCTACAGCAAGCGTACTTACTACATCGCCGGTGACATTAAGTGCAGTATGAATCATATCAATTAAACGGAAAATACCTACAATCATACCCATAATTTCAATTGGAAGTCCCATAGTGGTGAGCAACATAATTGTAAGTACAATACCACTGTTAGGAATACCCGGTGTGCCGATAGAAATTAGTGTTGTCATGAAAATAAACATTACCTGCTGCATTAAAGTTAAATCCACACCATAAACTTGGGCTACAAATAATACTGTAACGGCATAATAAACAGCGATACCATTCATATTGATAGTGGCACCGATTGGCAAAGAGAAAGAAGCAAGTTCATCTTTTACATTAAATTTTTCTTCTGTAACGCGCATTGTAACAGGAAGTGTACCAGAACTACTAGTAGTGCTAAAAGCTACGAGCCAAACTTCTGTGATTTTGGTGAAAAAATCTTTTAAAGAAATTTTGGCGACATATTTGATGATAAATACATACATAAAGAGTACTACAGAAAAAGCACCTATGTAATGAGTTAGGATAAATTTGCCTAGAATGTTGAAAATAGACAAGCCATATTGACCAACAGAACAAGCAACAAGAGCAGTTACACCGTATGGTGTTATTTTCATTACAATATCAGTGATTTTAAACATTATAAGATTGGCTTCATCAATTACTCTTTTTACATTATTAACTTGATTACCCAAAATAGTAATAGCAATACCAATAAATACCGCAAAAACAATAACTTGAATTAAGTTGCCAGTAGCTAAAGCTTCTAATGGATTAGTTGGTATCATACTTAAAATAGTTTGGCTTACTGTCATTGGTTCAGCCGTTTTAATAGGTTCTCCCGTATTTATAATTTGACTTTTTGGGAAGTTAGCACCTGGTTGCATGATATGAGCTACGATAAGACCGATAACGGCAGAAAGTACGGTGGTAATGATATAAAAGCTTAATACTTTTGTACCGATACGACGCAATTTACCGATATCACCGATGCTGGCAATACCGCTGATAATAGACAGAAATACCATTGGAATGACTATCATCTGAATAAGTTTTAAAAATAAATCTCCGATTGGTTGGATAAATAAAATATCTTTTTGAAAAATAAGACCAAGTAGAATACCCACACCAAAACCAATAAAAACTTTGGCACTCATATTGAGTTTTTTCAAAAATATCACATCCTCTTTGTTTTAAAATAATTTTCACTTTATTACTTTAGCAGGTAAATGAAATATCTTTCTCATTATAGCATAAAATATACTATAATACTAAGAAAATTTACAGATTTACACAAAAAATAAAAAACCATATACCATATAATATTTTATTCTTAATTGATATTATTGATTAATTGAACTTTTTTACGTTTATAGTAAACAATGCCGAAAATATCTGCTAATGCCCAACCAATTGGGATTGCCCACCATATACCAAGGACACCAATGGAAGGAATAGAGGCTAAATAATAGGAAAGACCGCCACGTGTGACGAGTGAAATTATAGTTAAAATTACTGACATTAAAGGAAAATTAATAGCACGGTAAAAACTATATAGTAAAAATAAAATACCAATGCCGAAATAACAACTACCTTCGATACGTAAATACTGTAGACCAACTTCAATTATAGCTGTTTCGCTTTTGTCAATGAAAATAGTCATGAGTGGTTCAGCGAAAACGAAAACACCAATAGAAATTATAAGACAGAATAAAAAAGAAATCTTAGTAGCTGTTTTTATACCTTGTTTGATACGGTCATATTGTTTGGCACTAAAATTTTGACCAATAGTGGTATCTGCATAAAAACGATAATATCATCTATGTAGATAAAAATAGCAATATTGATGATGATGGTTATAAATAAAATTAAAATGAATGATAAAAAAATGCTGGATTTTAAACTATCAAAATTTTTTCACCGTAAAAAAATAGAAAACAGAGCACCACTTCCCATGCAAAGACCGAGTAAAATAGATGTTAAAAAAATAGTAAGTGTATAAGAAGTGCCGACAGTAGCTAGGGCATCTGTGCCGATAAACCAGCCGACAATAAGTGTATCAGAAATATTATAAAGTTGTTGAAATAAATCTCCTAAAATCATGGGTAAGGAAAATTTCAACATGGTTTGAACAACAGGGCTGGCTATTAAGTCGTATTTCACAAGTACACCTCCATGAACATATGCTAATATTCATTATGCTACATAATAATTTATTGCATTTGTAAAAATATATTTATATAATTAATCTAAACATTGCTTAAAAAATTTGTATTATAAAAAAATTGGCAAAGGAGCTAAAAGTATGGAAAATACAGTTACAATTTTGAATAAAACGGGTGTGCATGCTCGTCCAGCAGCAATGATGGCACAGATGGGACGTCGTTATAAATCTAAAATCACGTATACAGCTAAAGGCAAAACAGTTGATGGCAAAAATATCATTCCGATAACAAGTGTTGGTATGACTTGTGGCACGCAAGTAATTATAAGAGCAGAAGGCGAAGATGAAAAAGAAGCTGTTATGGCTTTGACAGAACTTATAAATAATCGTTTTGGCGAACATCAGTAATCGTTTTCCAAAAGCTTTAGTTAAATATTGTAGTTGTTTTTGTTGTGGTTTTATGCTAATATAACTTATACAATTTTAATGTTAGTTAAAGATGATGAAAAAGAGAGTACGGATATGGATGGACTGAACAGAGAGAAAATTAATAGCTGAAAAATTTTCCAGTCGACTATCTCGAAAGTAGCTTTGGAGTTCTCATACTGAAGTAATATTAAGTATGAGCGCAGATACAGCGTTAAGTAATGAAGTTCTGATTTTATTTATCAGAAAAAATTAGGTGGTACCACGAAAAATCTCTTTCGTCCTTTTGGATGAAGGAGATTTTTTTAGTTAAAAATAATTAGATATTTAATTTTGTGTAGAGTTTATTAGGAGGATTTACAATGGAAGAAACAAACATTCCAAAAGTTTATGACCCGCAATCATTTGAAAAAAAATGGTATCAGTATTGGGAACAGCACAAACTGTTTCATGCAGAAGTAGATAAATCTAAAAAACCGTTTAGTATTGTTATGCCACCGCCAAATGTAACAGGTCAATTACATATGGGACATGCCATGGATAATACACTTCAAGATATTTTAATTCGTTTTAGACGAATGCAAGGTTATAATACTTTGTGGATGCCTGGAACTGACCATGCAGGTATTGCAACTCAAGCTAAAGTTGATGCAGCATTGCGTGAAGAAGGAAAATCACGTTATGATATTGGTAGAGATGCATTTTTAGAACGTGCTTGGGCTTGGAAAGAAAAATATGGCAATCGTATTAAATATCAAATCCGTACACTTGGTTCATCTTGTGATTGGGATAGAGAACGTTTTACAATGGATGAAGGTTGCAGTCATGCTGTACGTGAAGTTTTTGTACAATTATATAAAAAAGGACTTATTTATCAAGGCAAACGTATAACAAATTGGTGTCCACATTGTAATACTGCTCTTAGTGATATTGAAGTAGAACATCAAACTGAAGCAGGTCATTTATATCATATTAAATATCAAGTAGAAGGCGAAGATAAATATGTAGAAATTGCTACAACTCGTCCAGAAACTATGTTTGGTGATACAGGTGTTGCCGTTCACCCTGATGATGAACGCTATAAAGATTTAGTAGGCAAAACTTTAATATTGCCAATCGTAGGTCGTCGTATTCCTCTATTTGCTGATAGTTATGTCGACCCACAATTTGGTACAGGTGCTGTTAAAGTAACACCAGCTCATGATCCGAATGACTTCGATATGGGTCAACGTCATAATTTAGAACAGATTGTTGTAATCAATAATGATGGAACTATGGCAGAAAATACTGGTAAATATGCAGGTCTTGACCGTTATGAATGTAGAAAACAACTTATTGCTGACTTGAAAGAAGCAGGCTATTTATTAAGTGTTGAAGACCATGAACATTCAGTAGGTCATTGTTCCCGTTGCTCAGCAACAGTTGAACCGCTTGTTTCTAAACAGTGGTTTGTTAAAATGGAAACTTTAGCAACTCCAGCTATTGAAGCTGTAAAATCTGGCAAAATTAAATTTATTCCAGAAAGATTTTCTAAAATTTATTGTAATTGGTTAGAAAATATTCGCGATTGGTGTATTTCTCGCCAGCTTTGGTGGGGTCATCGTATTCCAGCTTGGTATTGTGATGATTGCGGTGCTACTATTGTAGAAAATGAAGATGTAAAAATCTGTCCACATTGTGGTTCTACATATATTCATCAAGATGAAGATGTGCTTGATACATGGTTTAGTTCTGGTCTTTGGCCATTTGAAACAATGGGTTGGCCTGAAGAAACGGAAGAATTAAAGCATTTTTATCCAACAAGTGTACTCGTTACAGGTTATGATATTATTTTCTTCTGGGTTGCTCGTATGGTAATGATGGGATTAGAATTTGGCAAAGACATTCCATTTAAATATGTATTCATTCATGGTCTTGTACGTGATAGTCAAGGTCGCAAAATGAGTAAATCACTTGGCAATGGTATTGACCCAGTAGAAGTAATTGACAAATATGGTGCAGATACGCTTCGTTTTATGCTTATAACTGGCAATACTCCAGGAAATGATATGCGTTTTTATTGGGAACGTGTAGAGTCAGCACGTAATTTTGCTAATAAATTATGGAATGCTTCTCGTTTTATGCTGATGAACCTTGAAGGTTTTGATAAATCATTTGTACCAGAAGAAAAAGATTTTACATTAGCTGATAAATGGATTTTAAGCCGTTATGCTAAAACTGCTATTAGCGTAACAAACAATCTGGAAAAATTTGAACTGGGTGAGGCTGGTCGTTCTTTATATGATTTCATTTGGAATGAATTTTGTGATTGGTATATTGAACTTTCTAAAGCTCGTCTTTATGATAAAGAAAATGAGTTACCACGTAAAGTTGCGCAATATGTATTAAATTATGTATTAGAACATACACTTCGTTTATTGCATCCATTTATGCCATTTATTACAGAAGAAATTTGGCAACATATACCGCATGAAGGTATTAGTATTATGGTAGCACAGTGGCCAACTGGTGAAGAAAATAAAATTGATGAAATAAGTGAAGCTCAAATGACTGCTATCATGGAAACAATAAAAGCTGTTCGTAATATGAGAGCAGAAGTTAATGCAGTACCGAGCAAGAAAACTGAAATTATTTTGCATTTTGCTGATGATAATATGAAAAAAGGCTTTGAAAAAAATGAAAACTACTTTAAAGCTTTGGCAAGTGCTTCTTGTGTAACAACACAAAGTCAAGATGATGAAAAACCCCAAAATGCCATGACAGCAGTAGTAAATGGTGTAGAAATATATTTACCTCTTGCTGGTCTTATTGATGTAGAAAAAGAAACAGTACGTCTTAATAAAGAATTAGCTACATTAGATAAAGAAGTGGCACGTCTTGATAAGAAATTATCTAATGCAGGCTTTTTAACTAAAGCACCTGCTGATATTGTCGCTAAAGAACAAGAAAAGTTAAAAGGTTATGAAGAAAAGCGTGAAGCAGTAAAACAGCGTTTGGCATATTTGGCAACTATTTAATTATTTTGTGATGAAAGGCTAAAGATAAAATGAATTATCAGGAATCATTGGCTTATTTAGATGAGCTTAGTACATTTGGTACTAAGCTCGGTTTAAGCCGTATTGAAAAATTGGTAGGTTATCTGGATAATCCGCAACTGCGTTATAAAACAATTCATGTAACAGGAACAAATGGTAAAGGTTCAGTATCTTCAATGTTGTCAAGTATTTTGACAATGTCTAATATAAAAACAGGTTTATATATTTCACCACATTTAGTATCATATACAGAACGTATACAAATTGGTGGTTGTCCAATTACAGAAGAAGCTTTTGCTGATTGCATTAGTGCAGTTAAAACTTTTGTTGATAAAATGATCAGTGAAGGTGAAGAATCGCCGACACAATTTGAAGTAATTACAGCAGCAGCTTTTTTATATTTTGCCATTAATAAAGTAGAATATGCAGTCATTGAAGTAGGGCTGGGTGGTTTGCTTGATTCGACTAATGTAGTAAAACCGGAAGTATGTGTAATAACGAATGTAACTTTAGAACATGCTGCACTTTGTGGAGGAACATTAGAAGGTGTAGCTAAACATAAGGCAGGTATAATAAAAGAAGGTGTTCCAGTAGTAACGGCAGCTAAGGGAATGCCTATGGAAATAATTACACAAACAGCAGAAGAAAAAAGTTCTGATATTTTTATAGCAAATAGTGATTTTTCATCTATATATATTACTTTTGATGGACGATATCAATATTTACGTTTCTTGTGTGAACTTACAGGTACAAACTTTGATTATAAATTAAAAATGCTCGGCGATCATCAAATAGAAAATAGTGCATTAGCAATAATGACAGCAGGTATATTGTCAAACAATGACGAACGTATAAATAAAGAAAATATAATTGATGGTTTAGCAACAGCTAAATGGCCAGCTCGTTTTGAACCATTACAAGTAAATGGGCAATCATATATTATTGATGGAGCGCATAACCCTGCTGGAATGAGTATTTTACGTAAAAACTTAGACAAATATTATCCTGAAGGAAAACGTGTAATACTTTTAGGTATTTTGAAGGATAAAGATATAGATGCGATGTTGGATTATTTACTTAGAGATGATGATGAAATCATTATCACAACACCAAATTCTGTACGTAAAGCTTCACCAGAATATATTGCACAGAAAATCCAAAATCATCATGTAGAACTTTTTGATAATATGTATGAAGCATTAAATGCAGCAAAAGATTTAGCAAATAAAGAAAAATTATTGTGTATTACAGGTTCTTTATACTTAACTGGAGAATTAAGACAAGTGTTAGTTGATGAATTGAAAAAAATGAATAGATGACTGCTTAGAAAAACAGTGGGTGAAGATGTGAATATATTTAAAAAAAATAGATTTAATAATGACTGCAAGCGAATGATGTTTTATATTGTGGCAGCATTATTATTTATGTTGCCATTTTCATGTGAAATATCAAGTATTTTATTAGTGGCAGGTTGGCTCGTTTACATTTATAAATCCGTAAAAGGATTTTTTGAATGGGAGAGAACACCGTTTGATTTTCCTATAGCCATTTTTGTAGTAATATCATTTTTATCCGTATTTGTTTCACCAGATCCTGCATTCAGTTTTTACAATTGTTATAATTTAGTAGGAAGATATGTACTTACATATTATTTAGTAGTACAAAGTTTAAATAGCAAAGATATAAAACAGGTACGGATTTTACCAGATAAAAATAAACATGTAGTTAGAGTGGCACTTTTAGAACAAATGAAAATATTATTGTATGTCATGAGTTTGTCACTTCTTTTAGTAATTGTTTATGGTTTATTACAAGCTTTTTTGGGTATTGGATTGACAGCAGAAGCAATGGTATGGACAGATAATGCAATATTCCCGGGATTAAAAACACGTGTATTTTCTACTTGGCAAAATCCTAATCTTTTAGGTGGTTATTTAGATTTTGTTTTGGGGCTTTTAATGGGTGTGTTTGTTGTAATTAAAAATAAAAATGTACGTATTACAGTGGGAATTTTATTTTGTTTAACAGCGTTTTGTTTAACCTTAACTTATGCACGTGGTGCTTGTATTAGTATTGCTATTGTAATGGCAGTTTATGGAATATTATACAATCGAAAAATTCTTATTGGTTTAATTGCATTAGCAGCATTATTATTGATAAGCGATGTTGCACTTGTAGATAGATTGACATCTATATTTACTAAATTAGATACTTCATCTGAAATGCGATTGGCTTTTTGGGAAAGTACTATAGCTATGATTTTAGACCATCCATTACTTGGTATAGGTTGGGGCGCATATTTTATGGTATATCCTAACTACGATTATTATATGCAGGGAAATTTCATTAAAATTGTACATGCTCATAATATGTATTTAAATTTTATGGCAGAAATTGGTGTATTTGGTTTTGTAAGTTTCATGGTATATTATTTTGGCATAATTTATAAGGCATTTAAAACACAAGTTGCAGATATAGAACCGCTTAATAAAGGTGTTTTGTTGGGAATAGGATTAGGCATGAGTATACTTGCTATCAACGGACTTACTGATTATGTCATGTTTAATACAGAATTATCAATGATGATATGGCTTTTTTCAGGTATTGCAGTAATATTGAGTAAAAAACATATGTAATTATGTAATGTTTATAGTATTATAATGAAAATCAAGCCTTAGAGGAGTGAATACAGTGAAGGAACAAACTATTTCCAAAGCTACAATCGATAGATTGCCATTATATTATAGAACGTTAAGAATGGCACAAGATGATGGAATGGATATAATATCATCAGAGGAATTGGGACGACGTTTAGTATTGACACCAGAACAAATTCGTAAGGATTTAGCTTTATTTGGTCAGTTTGGTAAAAAAGGAGTTGGCTATTATGTTAACGAACTTAAATTTAATGTAGGTAAAATTCTAGGGCTTGATAATCATTGGAATATCGCTATAGTGGGAATTGGTCATTTAGGTGTGGCACTAGCTAATTATCAAAATTTTATTGCGCTTGGATTTAATTTAGTAGCTTTATTCGATAATGACCCAGGTGTTATTGGTAAAACAGTAAATCATGTAAAAATAAAAAGTATAGATGAATTACCAAAAGCTGTAACTAGATTAAAAATAGATATAGGCGTTATTGCTGTTCCTGCGCAATTTGCCCAATCAGTTGCTGATAAATTAGTTAAGGCAAAAATAAAAGGCATTTGGAATTTTGCTCCAATAAAAATGAAAGTTCCTGATAATGTAAAAATTGTTAATGAAGATTTATCAATTGGACTTAGCAGATTATCGTATTATATTACAGGGAAATAAGATTTCTTAACGGTAAAACTTGACGCTTTTCTTTAGTAGTGGTATGCTTTTGATAGTGGTATGCGTTATTGTTTATTTACAAATGACGTGTTGATTTTTCATAATTTTTATTTATTAATATTAAGCATAATTATAAATAAAAAATTTATACTGTAAATGATACAATAATCTTTGATTATCATGCAGTAGAATGGTATAATTAAACACGACAAATAATACAATAATACAATCTTAATAAGGAGGAGAATCTTTAATGATTGACATTTTAGATCGTGTGCGCAATAAAGAATTGCATGCGAAAATTGTCACTGCGGAGGAAGCAGCTGAATTAATAAAACCAGGAATGAATATAGGTACCAGCGGTTTTACACCATCTGGTTATCCTAAAGCTGTGTCTTTAGCACTTGCAGAACGCATGAAAGAACATCCGTTCAAAATTAATTTATTTACTGGTGCTTCTGTAGGACCGGAACTTGATGAAGCTTTATGTAAAGTACATGGTATTGATAAACGTATGCCTTATCAAACTAGTAAAGTTGTAAGAAATGCTATTAACTCTGGTGAAATCGCATATAGCGATTTACATCTTAGCGAATCTGCACAGATTGTACGTTATGGTTTTTATGGCAAATTAGATGTTGCTATTGTAGAGGCTTGCGCTATTACAGAAGAAGGCAATATTATTCCAACTACTTCTATGGGTAATACTGCATCTTTCGTACAGCAGGCAGATATGGTTATTGTAGAAGTAAATACTACTCAGCCATTAGAACTTGAAGGTATGCATGACGTTTATGTACCGCTTGACCCGCCTCATCGTCTTCCAATTCCTATTGTAAAGGCTAATGACCGCATCGGTACTCCGTACATACCGTGTACTCCGGAAAAAATTAAATGTATTGTTCCTTGTGATATTACAGATAAAACTCGTCCATTTGGCGAAATTAGCGAAGCTGACCACAAAATGTCTCAGTACATTATTGAACTTCTTCATGAAGAAGTTAAAAAAGGTCATATGCCGAAAAACCTTTTACCACTTCAGTCTGGTGTAGGTAATGTGGCAAATGCCGTAATCAGCGGATTTGTTGATTCCGACCTTAAAGATTTGTCTGTATATACAGAAGTTATCCAAGATGGTATGTTTGACTTAATCGATGCAGGTAAATTAAACTTTGCATCTGGTACAGCATTATCTCCTTCTCCAGACGGATTAAAACGTTTCTATGAAAATATTAAAGAATATAGAAAACATTTGTTACTCCGTCCACAGGAAATTTCCAATAGCCCAGAAGTTGTAAGAAGAATTGGTGTCATTGCTATGAATACTGCTATTGAATGCGATATTTATGGTAATGTAAACTCCACTCATATAATGGGTAGCAAAATGATGAATGGTATTGGCGGTTCTGGTGACTTTGCCCGCAACGCTTACCTCACTTGCTTCTTCACAGCATCTACGGCTAAAAACGGTCTTATCTCTTCTATCGTTCCTATGTGTTCACATGTTGACCATACAGAACATGATGTTGATATTATCGTTACAGAACAAGGTTTAGCAGACCTTCGTGGTCTTGCTCCACGTGAACGTGCTCGTGAAGTTATTAATAAATGTGCTCATCCTGATTATAAACCAATGCTGATGGATTATTTAGAAAGAGCAGAAGCTGCTACAAAACACGCACAAACTCCACATATTCTTAAAGAAGCTTTGTCCTGGCATGAAAAATTCATGGAAACAGGTTCAATGAAATAATACCTTTTTAGGGAGGAAAATTAAATTATGAGCAATGAAAAAGAAAAAATCCAAGCTGAATTAGCTGCGTATAATGAAAGCGTAGCAAAAGCAATCGCAAGATTCCCAGAACGTCCACATCTTCCGGAACAGCGTTTATATACTCCACTTGATATTGCTGATACTGATTATGCAGATGATATCAGCTTTCCAGGTGTATATCCTTACACTCGTGGTGTACAGCCTACAATGTATCGTGGTCGTTTCTGGACAATGCGTATGTATGCTGGTTTCTCCACTGCTGAAGAATCCAACAAACGTTATCGTTATTTGATTGAATCTGGTGCTACTGGACTTTCCTGCGCATTTGACCTTCCAACTCAGATTGGTTATGATTCCACTGACGAAATTTCTGAAGGTGAAGTTGGTAAAGTAGGCGTTGCTATCGACTCCTTGGCAGATATGGAAGTTCTTTTCGCTGGTATCGACCTTGGTAAAGTTTCCACTTCTATGACTATCAATGCTCCTGCTTCTGTACTTTTAGCTATGTACATTGCAGTTGCTGAAAAACAGGGTGTACCTGCTGACCAATTAAAAGGTACTATCCAGAACGATATTCTTAAAGAATATGCTGCTCGTGGAACATATATCTTCCCTCCACGTCCATCCATGCGTCTTATCACTAACATCTTTGAATATTGCTCTAAATATGTACCAAAATGGAACACAATTTCCATTTCTGGTTACCATATTCGTGAAGCTGGTTCTACAGCTGCTCAAGAAATCGCATTTACAATTGCTGATGGTATTGCATATGTTGAAGCAGCTATTAAAGCTGGTCTTGACGTTGATGCTTTTGCTGGTCGTCTTTCCTTCTTCTGGAATGCTCATAACAATGTACTCGAAGAAGTAGCTAAATTCCGTGCTTCTCGTCGTATCTGGGCTAAAGTTATGAAAGAAAGATTTGGCGCTAAAAAAGAAAAATCCATGAAACTTCGTTTCCATACACAAACAGCAGGTTCCATGCTTACTGCTCAACAGCCTAATAACAATATCGTTCGTGTTGCTTTACAGACTGCTGCTGCTGTTATGGGTGGTACTCAGTCTCTTCATACTAATTCCCGTGATGAAGCACTTGCTCTTCCTACAGAAGAATCCGTTATGATTGCTCTTCGTACTCAACAGATTGTTGCTTATGAAAGTGGCTTAGCTGATGTTATTGACCCACTTGCTGGTTCTTACTATGTAGAAGCTATGACTAACAAAATTGAAGCTGAAGCTTGGGATTACATTAAGAAAATTGATGAAATCGGCGGAGCTGTTGCTGCAATTGAACAAGGTTATATCCAGAAGGAAATTCAAGACAGTGCTTATAAATGGCAGATGGATGTTGAATCTGGTGCAAGAACAATTGTCGGCGTAAATAAATTCCAAATTGAAGAAAAACCAGTTGAAGGTCTTCTTAAAGTTGATGCTTCCGTTGGTGAAAAACAGAAAGCTAAAGTTGAAGCTATGAAAGCTAAACGTGATAACGTTGCTGTACAAGCTGCTCTTGTTGATTTGGAAGCTGCATGCAAAGATGAAAACGAAAATCTTATGCCTCATATCCTCGCTGCCGTTAAAACTTATGCAACACTCGGTGAAATCTGTGGCGTAATGCGTAAAGTATTCGGCGAATATGAAGCACATGTAAATCTTTAATAAGTGAAGATATTTGGAGGTAAATAGAATGATTAGAGTATTAGTAGCAAAACCAGGTTTGGATGGTCATGACCGTGGAGCAAAAGTAGTAGCACGTGCACTTCGCGATGCAGGTTTTGAAGTAATTTATACAGGTCTTCGTCAGACTCCTGAACAGATTGCAGAAGCAGCTCTTCAAGAAGACGTTGATGTTGTTGCTATGAGCATTCTTTCCGGTGCTCATCCGTACCTTTTCCCTAAAGTTGTAAAACTCGTTAGAGAAAAAGGCATGAACGATGTATTAATTTTAGGTGGTGGCGTTATTCCAGAAGGCGATATCCCAGCATTAAAAGAAGCAGGTATCGCAGAAGTATTCACTCCTGGTACTCCTACATCTGATGTTGTTGAATACATTAAAGAACATGTTAAAAAAGACTAATTAAGGCTTAAAGCGTTAATCCTAAAAACTTAAAAGGCAATTCATCCATTCTCATATAAGTAGTGAGATGAATTGCCTTTTAAGTAAAAAGCTCAAAATGAAATATATAGCTATTATTCTTGAAAATCTAGCTATTAATCAAAGGTGGTGCTTAATATGGATATAGCTCAGGAATTGTTGAATGGAAACCGTTTAGCGCTTACACGTTCAATTACGGCAATTGAAAATGAAACAGCTTCTGCAGTAGAAATTATGAAAAAACTGTATCCACATACCGGGCATGCCTTTGTCCTTGGTATTACTGGTCCACCAGGTGCAGGTAAATCCACTCTTACTGATAAAATTGCAAGAGCTTATCGTAATCAAGGTAAAACAGTCGGTATTATCGCTGTCGACCCAACAAGTCCATTTACAGGCGGTGCTATTTTAGGCGACCGTATTAGAATGAACAGTTTAACTTTAGATGAAGGTGTTTTTATCCGCAGTATGGGGACAAGAGGTAGCTTAGGTGGTCTTTCACATAAAACAGCTGATGCAATAAAAGCAATGGATGCCTTTGGCAAAGATGTTATTATTGTAGAAACTGTAGGTGTTGGCCAGTCTGAAGTTGACATTGTCAAAGCCGCTGATACAACAATGGTTGTATTAGTACCGGGACTTGGTGATGATATTCAGGCTATTAAAGCCGGAATATTAGAAATCGGTGATATCTTCACTATCAATAAAGCAGACCTTGATGGTGCAGATAAATTATATACTGAGCTGAATATGATGCTAGACCTTGATGACGTAAAACATGATTGGCGTCCGCCAATTAAAAAGGTTATAGCTAATAGAGGCGACGGTATAAACGAATTACTAGAAACTATAGAAGAACATCAAAAATATTTGACAGAGAGCGGTAATTTAGCTTTAAGACGCCATAAGCGTGCTAAAAATGAGCTTTTGGACCGTTTGAGTGCTTCTATAGGTTCGTATATAACAGAACATATCGTAAAAACTGGCGAAATTGATAATTATGTAAAAGATATTGAAACTCGTCAGAATGATCCATATACTGTAGTTAATACAATTATGGATAATATGTTAAAAAAATAACAGATTATTATATCAGGAGGGTCTTATCAATGAAAATCAACAGAGTTGACCATATCGGTATTGCTGTACCAAATCTTGAAGAAGCTAAAAAATTCTATGAAGAAACTTTAGGTATTAAAATCGAAAAACCGGATGAAGTTATAGAAGACCAAAAAGTTAAAGTTAGCTTCGTTCCATGTGGTGAAGTTGAATTAGAACTTCTTGAATCCACAACTGACGACGGTCCAATCGCAAAATTTATTGCTAAAAATGGTGGTCGTACTGGTATTCAGCATGTTGCATTAAATGTTGATAACATTGAAGAAGCTATCGCTGAAATGAAAGAAAAAGGCGTTCGTATGATTGATGAAAAACCTCGTTACGGCGCTGGCAATTCCAGTATTGCATTCGTTCATCCAAAAGCTAGTGGCATTTTATTAGAACTTGCTCAGCGTTTAGATGAAACAAAATAATCTAGCTTATCTTTAAGTGTAGATATTTTATTAAGGAGGTATAATTTTGGCTACAGTTCAAGAAAGAATTGACCTCATGAATGCCAAAAAGGAACACATTATGCAAGCAGGTGGTCCAAAACGTGTTGCAAAACAACATGCTAAAGGCAAAATGACTGCTCGTGAACGTATTGAAAAACTTTTTGATGAAGGTACATTCGTTGAATTAGATCAGTTTGTAAAACATCGTTGCACTAACTTTGGTCAGGAAAAGAAAGACTTACCAGCTGAAGGCGTTATTACAGGTTACGGTACTGTAGATGGCCGTTTAGTTTATGCTTACGCTCAGGACTTCACTGTAGAAGGTGGTTCTCTTGGTGAAATGCATGCTAAAAAAATCTGGAAAGTACAAGAAATGTCCTTGAAAATGGGCGCTCCTTGCGTTGGTATCAATGACTCCGGGGGAGCTCGTATTCAAGAAGCTGTTGACGCACTTTCTGGTTATGGCGGAATTTTCCAGAGAAATACTGATGCATCTGGCGTTGTTCCACAGATTTCCGTAATCATGGGACCATGCGCAGGTGGTGCAGTTTATTCTCCAGCTCTTACAGACTTCATTTATATGGTTAAAAACACTAGCCAGATGTTCATCACTGGTCCTGCTGTTATCAAATCCGTTACAGCAGAAGAAGTTACTGCTGAACAACTTGGCGGTGCTATGACTCATAACACGGTTTCTGGTGTTGCTCATTTTGCTGCTGAAAATGAAGAAGATTGCATTGAACAAATTCGTTATTTGCTCAGCTTCTTACCAAGCAATAATATGGATGATGCTCCAGAAAGACCTACAAATGACGACCCATCTCGTATGGATGAAAGTCTTGATACAGTAATTCCAGATAACTCTAACATGCCTTACGACATGAAAGATGTTATTCGTTCTATTGTAGATGATGGTGAATTCTATGAAGTTCATCAGCATTATGCTACAAATATTATTACTTGCTTTGCTCATTTTGACGGACGTTCCGTTGGTATCATTGCTAATCAGCCAGCAGTAATGGCAGGTTGCCTTGATATTAATGCATCTGATAAATCTGCTCGCTTTATTCGTTTCTGTGACGCATTTAATATTCCTATCGTTAACCTTGTTGACGTTCCTGGCTTCTTGCCTGGTACTGAACAAGAATATGGTGGTATTATTCGTCATGGTGCTAAAATGCTTTATGCTTATTGCGAAGCAACTGTACCAAAAGTTACAGTTATTACTCGTAAAGCATATGGTGGTTCTTATCTCGCTATGTGCTCTCGTGAACTCGGTGCTGACCAAGTTATGGCTTGGCCTACTGCTGAAATTGCAGTTATGGGACCTGCTGGTGCGGCAAATATTATTTTCCGTAAAGATGATCCAGAAACTAAAAAAGCACATACAGATGAATATATCGCTGAATTTGCTACACCTTATAAAGCAGCAGAACGTGGCTATATTGATATGGTAATTGAACCAAAAGAAACACGTCCTCGTATTATCACTGCTTTGAACATGCTTGCAAGCAAACGTGAAACACGTCCGGCTAAAAAACATGGCAATGTTCCATTATAATAAGGGGAGAGTAAATTAACATGGCAAATAATAATGCTCCTATTAGCGAAGAAATAGTAGCTGCTATTTCTGCCGCTGTAGAAATGATGATTGGTAAAAAAGTTATGGCTGTTCGCATTAAACGTAACGATGCTTGGACAATGGCTGGTAGACGCGATAACGCCTAATAGGTTTTTCATCATCGATAATTAATGAATATCCAATAAAAAGTAATATCTTGGAGGAATATAAAGTGAAAAAATTTAATATCACTGTAAATGGTAACGCTTATGAAGTTGAAATCGAAGAAGTAAAAGCAGGAGCTACTCCAGCACCTAAAGCAGCTCCAGCACCTGCTGCTCCAGCACCTAAAGCAGCTCCTGCAGCTGCACCTGCTACATCCGCTGGTGATGAAACAGTTACAGCTCCAATGCCTGGTAAAATCGTTAAAATTGTAGCTTCTGTTGGTCAAGCAGTTAATCCTGGCGACACTCTCTTAATTCTTGAAGCTATGAAAATGCAAAATGAAATTGCCGCACCTAAAGCTGGTACAGTTAAATCTTTTGCAGTTAATGCTGGCGATAGCGTAAAACCTGGTCAAGCAATGGTTGTTATTGGCTAATAACTAATTTTGAGTGAAAATCCATCAGTCATTTGGCTGATGGATTTTTTTGGTAATAAATGTAAAAAATGTAAATATGAAGGTGAGTTTGTATGAAAAACTTATATAATGTATTTTTCAGCCCAACAGATAGTACGCGTGATGTACTGGATTTTATATCTATTAATATGCAGATGATAGCGGAAGATGTGGATTTGACGGCATATCAAAGTAAAGATTTAAAAATGAACTTTACAGAAAATGATATTGTATTAGTTGGTGTTCCATCTTATGCTGGTAGAGTGCCACAAGTTTTTGCAGAGCGTTTTGCAGAAAATATAAAAGGAAATAAAACATTAGCTATACTAATAGTAACTTTTGGTAATAGAGCATATGAAGATACTTTAATAGAATTGAAAGATTTAGTAGAAAATAATGGCTTTAAAGTAATAGGTGCAGCTAGTGTTGTAACGCAACATTCAATTGTACCGCAATTTGGGGCAGGTAGACCAGATGAACAAGATAAAAAAGAACTTACGGATTTTGCTGTACAAATGAAAACTAAAATTGATACTGAAAAATATAATGATATAACAGTTAAAGGAAATAGACCGTATAAACAAGCAATGGCTGCGACAATGACTCCACTTTTTGATAAAGATAAATGTATTGGTTGTGGAACATGTGTTATCGCTTGCCCTACGAATGCTATTGATAGTAATTCATTTGAATGTGAAAAAACAAAATGTATTTCTTGTTTACGTTGTATAAAAGTATGTCCAATGAATTGTCGTTATCTATCGAAGCAATTATTAGCTAAATTAACAGAACAATTAGCACCGCTTTGTACTAGTAGAAAGGATAATGAATTTTTTATCTAATCTGTAATTTATCTTATTGTTTTTGGGACAGAAAATTTGATAATTCAATCGATGTTAGCAATTCTTGCAGTGTTGACACTATTGCGTAATCCGCTAGAAAAGGAAGTACTTAGTAAGTGAGTTTTGGAGAGCAAATAATAATTATCTTTATGGTAGTTTTAGGAACTGTTTTAATTCGTTTTATTCTGTTTATTTTATTTTCAACAAAAAAATCTACACCGCAATATATTAGATATTTGGGGAATTTTTTACCTTCGGCAGTATTCGGCTTGCTCATTATTTATTGTTTGAAAGATGTAAGTATAGTTACGGGTAGTCATGGCTTACCAGAAGCAATTTCGATAGTTTTTGTTATTATTTTGCATTTATGGAAACGGCAAATGCTCATTTCCATAGCAGGTGGTACGATTTGTTATATGGCACTTGTTCAATATGTTTTTTGAAAAAAACAACCTTCAATAGTTAGATAGATAAACTATTAAAGGTCGCTTTTATTTTTTTAAAATTGTGTGTCGGTAAAAACATCATCCCAAAAGGTATAAATAAAAACGACAACAACAAGGAAAAATAAAAATATATCGCCAAATTCCATATAAATCTTCCTTTTAATTAATATTTATTGTATTTTAAAATGAATATTTTTAAAGGTTTATAAAGATTGTATAAAATAATAGCTTTTATAAAAATAAGTAAAGCTGATTTTACTAAGCGGAATGAATAAAAAGCCATAGCGGCATCATGATACATTAAGGTAAGCCAAATATTATTTAATAAACAATCGACAATGAGAAATATTAAAAAACTTATGGTGATTAATTTTTTTAATGTGATGGTTTGTTTATAAAGAAATTTACCATAAATAAAGGCACAGACAGCACTACTTAGTGTAAACCCAGGAAAATATAATCCAGGCATAAACAAATTACTACCAATTATATCAGCAAGAGAAGCCATAATAGTAGTTTTTTTTGGTCCCCACATAGAAGCATAGATTGCTATGGGGATAAAAGCAAAATCAATACGTATAAATGTTGTCTGTATGGCAAATACGTATGTGAATAAAATGGTTAGTGCCATAAAAATGCCACTGTAAACAATAGCTATAATATTCATATTTATACCTCCTAAAATTGGCGTTGCCACATAGTAGGAAGTATTTCCTGTATGTAGCAGCGGGATGCAATATTCGTATCGCAAGAAAATCTTTTCGTTCTGACAGCAACTCCCCGTCTGTCTGACACTTAACGCACGAATATTTACTCTGCCTATTGGTAAATACTATTATAATCCTATAGATTTATATTGTCTAGCGTCGTTTTGGCTATTGTAAAAAGTGTATGATGTGTTATTATAAAATAACGGGAATTTTTTTGGGAAGGAAAAGTGATTTCTATGAAAAAATTAATGGTTTTATTAACGGTTGTATTTGTATTTTTATTTTTTTGTATGTTGATGGTGCAAAATGTTGCTTTAGTAGCGGAAAATACTTCGACAAATAGCACGACAAATAGCACGACAAATAACACGACTAATAACACGACTAATAACACGACTAATAACACGACTAATACAGAGAATACCATTAAACGCTGGATATTAATAAATATACCGGCACGTTCATTGCGCTTGTATGAGAATGATAAATGTGTAGCAATGTATCCTGTTGCTGTAGGTGCAATTAGCAGTAAAACACCAGATGGTCTTTATAAAATTGTAGAAAAGGCTATAAATCCTACTTGGGTTAATCCTGAAGATACAAGTATTGTCATTGCCTCTGGTCCAAATAATCCGCTTGGTTTTCGTTGGCTTGGTATCGGTGGCAATTATGGTATCCATGGTACGAATAATCCAAGTTCTATAGGTAAGTATATTTCAAATGGTTGCGTACGTATGGTAGAAGCAGATGTAGAAAAATTATTTGATGAAGTTGATGTAGGTACAGAAGTACAGATTGTGTATAATCGTTTAGTTATCGACAAAACTCAAGATGGTCGTGTAGCTTATTATATTTATCCAGATGGTTATAATATGCAAGAAATGACAGTTGATTTTGTAAAACAGGGATTGGCAGGTTATGGTATAGCTGATTTTATTAGCGAAGAAGATATTGCAAAATCTATTGAAGCATCTAACGGTTTACCCAATTTTGTAGCAACACCAGTTAGTATTATGTATAAAGATAATCAATTAGCCTTTAAAGCTGTTAATTATCAAAATCAAATTTATGTACCAGTACAAGATTTGGCAAAAACTTTAAATGTTGCTGTAAAAATTGAAAATAATGCTGTTGTAACAACAAAAGGCAGTGCTATGGTGAATTTATTTAGTAAAAACCCCTATATGCGTCTTACTGATGTAGGTAATATTTTTGATATTAACTTTACTTTAAATGAAGATTATACAGTAGTTACATTATCACCTATAACAGCTGAAACTAAAATTGATATACCAAAACGTGAAATATCATGAATGCCGAAAAAAATTATATAAATCTGCTGATAAGGAAATAAAACAAACATAAGATGTGGTTGAATTATAAAAAACAGTAGTAAATGATGTACAAACAGATAAAATGGAAATGGTAACTATAAAATAAAGGGAGGCTTTTATGGAAAAATTTATTATTATTGATGGCAGTAGTCTAATGTACAGAGCTTTTTTTGCTCTGCCACTACTGACGTCATCAGAAGGAATTTACACAAATGCTATTATGGGTTTTTCTAATATGCTTGGTAAAATTCTAACTGATTATAAACCACAGTATATCGCTGTTGCTTTTGATAAAAGCCGTAAGACATTTCGTACAGATATGTATGAAGAATATAAAGGACAAAGAGATAAAACACCAGATGAGTTAAAATCACAAATACCGCTTTTACAAGAATTTTTAGCTACATTGGGTATAGCTTTCATTGAAGTGGATAATTATGAAGCTGATGATATAATTGGAACATTGGCTAAAAAATCAGCAAAAAAAGGCTATGAAGCATTGATTGTTACAGGTGATAAGGATGCTCTTCAGCTTATTGCACCGCAGATAAAGGTAATGTTGACAAAGCGCGGGATTATGGATATGCAAATTTTCGACGAAGTGGCATTTAGGGAAAAATATGCAGGGCTTGAACCACGAAAATTAATTGATATAAAAGCATTAATGGGTGATAGTTCAGATAATATTCCAGGAGTGCCTGGTATTGGTGAGAAAACAGCGCTTAAATTGTTGACACAATTTGGTGATTTAGAAAATTTGCTTAGCAATATTGAAAATGTTTCGGGTAAAAAATTAAAAGAAAAACTGGAACAAAATCAAGAATTAGCACGTTTATCGTATAAATTAGCGACAATTTACTGTAATGTAGATGTAGATTTTATACCGGAAAAATATACACTTTCACCAGATATTTTAAAATTACAGTCTTTTTGTGATAAATATGAGTTGAAAACAGTAATGACTCGTATGAAAAAAATTTTGGCATCAGAATTGAGAACAGATTTACAGCAAGAAATTATGCTTGATTTTACTTCAGATGTATTACCAGATTATCAAGTTTTAAATAAAGATAATATAACAGATTTTAAACAAAATATTTTAGCAAAACAAGAATTATCTCTTTTAGTACAAACAGAAGGTAAAGTGCCAAATGTTTTTGTGAAATTTATCGTAATGGAAGTAGACGGTAAAATTGGGTTGTTAAAAGAAAATTTTACTACATTAAATGATATATTAGCAAATGAAAATATTGTAAAAAATGTCTATGATGTAAAATCTTGTTATCATGCGGGTTTAGATTTGCGTGGAAAAATTAATGATGTGTTATTGATGGCATATCTTTTAGAGCCAGCTAAACGCAGTTATGAAATGAATGTAATTCGTCAAATTGTTGATATTGAAGAAACTATGGATTATGAGCAATTGAAGGATGAAGATAAATTTATTTATGATATACAAAACTTAGCTAAAGTAAGTACGAATTTGCAGGATAAGTTAAAAGATATGCAAATGGACAAATTATATCAAGAAATTGAATTCCCATTGGCAAGGATGTTAGCTAATATGGAAAATGCTGGTATTTATATTAATGAAGCGAAACTTAATGCAATGAATGTACAAATGAATGATGAATTGCATGTATTAGAAACGGATATTTATGAACTTGCAGGTGAAATTTTCAATATAAATTCACCTAAACAACTTGGAGAAATTTTATTTGTTAAATTAGGGTTACCGGCACTTAAAAAGACGAAAACAGGTTTTTCAACTAATGCGGAGGTATTAGAAAATTTAATTTATGCTCATCCGATAATTACTAAGATATTAAATTATCGTTTGCTCAATAAATTAAAGACAACGTATCTTGATGGACTTAAAGCTTTGATTAATCCAGATACAAAGCGTATTCATACGAGTTTTAATCAGACTGTTACGGAAACAGGTCGTCTTAGTAGTTCTGAACCGAATTTACAAAATATACCAGTACGTACAGAAGAAGGGAAAAAAATTCGTAGTTTATTTGAACCAGGTGAAGGTTACGACCAGATTTTATCAGCTGATTATTCGCAGATTGAACTTAGAATTATGGCGCATATGTCGGAAGATAAGCATTTTTTGGAGGCATTTCGTCAAAATCAAGATATTCATCAGGCAACAGCAGCACAGGTATTTCATGTGCCAATAGATGAGGTTACACCACAAATGCGAAGCCGTGCTAAAGCGGTTAATTTTGGAATTATTTATGGTATTAGTCCATTTGGTTTAGCAAAAAATTTACATATTTCACCTAAAGAAGCAGGAAAATATATTGATAGTTATTTTGCTGAATGTAGTGGTGTAAAGAGTTTTATGGAAAAAACTGTACAAGAAGCACATGAAAAAGGTTATGTAACAACGTTATTTGGTCGTCGTCGCTATTTACCAGCAATAAAGAGCAGTAATTTTACGCAACGTTCTTTAGCAGAACGCATGGCTATGAATACACCTATTCAGGGAACGGCAGCAGATATTATAAAAATTGCTATGAATAGAGCAAGTGAAGCTATAAAAAAAGTGGGACTTAAAAGTAGAATTTTGCTTCAAGTACATGATGAATTAGTGTTGGAAGTAGTTAATGAAGAGGTTGAAAAAGTATCTGAAATTTTGCGCTTTGCTATGCAGAATACAGCAAAATTGAAAGTTCCACTTACTATTGATATAAATTATGGCAAAAATTGGGCTGAGGCTAAATGAAGGCTGGTGATTATATGCCGGAAATGCCAGAAGTAGAAAATATTGTTGTAGGTATTAGACCGTATATAGAGAAAAAGAAAATTATAAATGTAGATGTTATTAAAGGTGATGTAATTAAATATCCGTCAGTTGAACAATATATAAAGATATTGAGAAATAATCGTATTGAAGCTGTTAAAAGACGCGGTAAATATATTATTTTTGAATTGCTAGATGATGTATTGGCGGTTATTCATTTACGCATGACAGGGAAACTTTTATATACTAAGAAAAATCAACTTATTGATGAATATGCTTGTGTTGTATTTACATTAGAAGATGAAAATAAACTTGTTTATGCTGATGTTAGAAGATTGGGTACGCTTGAGATTGTAACAAAGCAAGAAATATCTAAAATAAAAGGTTTATATACATTGGGAGCCGAGCCTTTATCTGTAGATTTTACAATTGATTATTTACAAAAAATTTTATTTGGTAGTAAAGGTAAAATAAAGCCATTTTTACTTAATCAAAAAAATATTGCGGGGCTTGGTAATATTTATGTAGATGAAGCTTTATTTTTGAGTAAAATAAATCCCTTAAGAATGGCAGGTTCATTAAGTGCTTTGGAAATAAAGGCTTTATATCAAGCGATAAATCAAGTTATTAGTGTAGGCATAAAAGATGGCGGTACAACTTTTCGTGATTATCGTAATGGATTAGGTGAAAAGGGCTCACATCAAGAACATTTATATGTTTATAGTCGTAAAGGAGAGCCATGTAGAGTTTGTCATAATCCTATCGAAAAAACGGTTGTAGGTGGTAGAGGTACGTATTATTGTCCATATTGCCAACAAAATAAATAAAGGAGGGATTATCATGAGAATAATTGGCTTAACAGGTGGTATTGCTTGTGGTAAAAGCACTGTTAGTGCTTATTTACAACAACGTGGTGCTGTAGTTATTGATGGTGATAAAATAGTACGAGAGCTTTCTAATCCGTATAAATCTATTTGGCAAGCATATGTAAATCATTTTGGCACTAAGATTTTGAATGAAGATAATAGCTTAAATCGTCGTTTAATCGGTCAGATTGTTTTTACAGATGAAGTAGAAAAAAATTGGATGAATTCGACCTTGCACCCACTTATAAAAGAAGCTATTGTAAATGAAATTGAAAAATATAAACAAAATAATATTGAAGTAGTTATTTTAGATATACCACTTTTATATGAAGCGGGTTGGGATAAGTTTGTGGATGAAGTATGGGTAGTAAAAATTAGCAGGCAATTACAAATTGAACGTATTCAAAATCGTGATAAGCTGACAAGACAAGAAGCTGAAAGTCGTATAGATGCGCAGATGTCTTTAGAAGAAAAGGCTAAAAGAGCAGATGTAGTGATTGATAGTAGCGCTTCGTCAGAAATTACACTTGCCAAAGTGGCACGTATTTGTATTGAGAGAAATTTAAAATTATAGAGGATTGAAAAATGTCGTATTGGATTGAACAGAAAGCCAACTGTCAATCAGGGACAAGGCAGAGAACAAAGATGGGTTTTTTGAAAAAATTTTTTATATGTATAATTGTATTGATAGGCATAGGCCATGGTATTTGGCATAATGAAGATTTTCAACGAAAATACATTTATCCCTATCCATACAGACAATTTATAAAATACTATGCGGATAGATATCAAATGGATGAATATTTAATTGCTGGTGTAATCTTGGCGGAAAGTAAATTTGAGCCTACAGCTCAATCAATAAACGGAGCACGGGGAATTATGCAAATTATGCCAGAAACGGCTACATGGATAGCTTATCAAATTGAAGATGATAGCTTTTCAATGGGTGAAATGTATGAGCCAGAACGAAATATAAAATATGGTACATGGTATTTGGCTTTATTGAGTAATGAATTTTTTGGCAATAAAGTTTTAATGTTGGCGGCATATAATGCAGGTCGTGGCAATGTACATGAATGGATGAAAAAGTATAATTGGGATAAAGATTTTAACGATTATAAACAGATACCGTATCCAGAAACAAGGGAATACGTACAAAAAGTTTTAAAATACGAACAGAAATATAAAAAACTATATAAATAAATGCAGGAACAAGTTATATATAATCAAAGTGTAACTTGTTCCTAAAAATGAAAGGATTTTTTTATTATGAAGGAATTTATCTATTAAGTTCTTTTTTATCTTTTTGTTTTGTTAATTCAAAAAATGTTTCTTTTAATTCATATGCTTTCCTTAGCTTTTCGGATTTATTTAATAACAAATACTTACTCTTTTTAAAATATATTCTTCTTTCTTTAAAAAGCTTTTTTTGTACTTCTTTTCTTACTTTTTTTAATGCTCATTGTACATATCTAACCACATGAAATTTATCTGCTACTATTTTAGCTTTAGTAAAAGTTGTGTATAATTATATTGAAGCATAAGTAGTATTCCTTTCTAAGATGTTTTTTAGTAAATTATATTTTACCGAAAAGAATGAGATTATGCTTCTTTTTTGCAAAAAAATAAATGTTGAAGTAAAAATCTACCTCAACATTTTTTGATTACTCTATTGGTAAAATTTCGGGTTTAGCATGATTTTCAATGCAATCTTTGGTGATGATAACTCGGCGTGGTTCATCAGATTGTGGTATTTCATACATAATATCGAGCATTACATCTTCTAAAATACCACGTAGGCTTCTTGCTCCTGTTTTTCGTTCAATAGCTTTGCGAGCTACAGCATAAAGTGCTTCTTTTTCAAATTCTAATTTAACTTTATCCATAGCTAATAATTCTTGATATTGTTTTACTGGAGCATTTTTTGGTTCAGTGAGAATTTTAAGTAAATCATCTTCACTAAGTTCCTCTAATGTGCAAATTACCGGTAAACGACCGATTATTTCTGGAATGATACCAAATTTTATTAAGTCTTCAGGGCGAACATTATGGATAAGTTCATTGTATTTTGGTTTATCATTTTTATTTTGTACTTCAGCACCGAAGCCGATAGAGGAAGCATTAGTTTTTAAACGTTTGGCAATGATATCTTCAATGCCGACAAAAGCACCGCCAACAATGAATAAAATATTGGTCGTATCTACTTTAATAGTAGAAGCTTCTGGATGTTTGCGTTGACCTTGAGCGGTAAATTCAACAACGCCACCTTCAATCATTTTTAAAAGACCTTGTTGTACGCCTTCATGACCAGGGTCAGCTGTGATGGAATTATTAGCACCAGATTTACGAGCAATTTTATCAAATTCATCAAGATAAATGATACCATGCTGAGTTCGTTCAATATTTTTATTAGCAGCATAATAGAGATTTCTTACAGCAACTTCTACATCAGAGCCGACAAAACCAGCTTCAGTAAGACTGGAAGCATCTGTTACAGCCATAGGAATGTCTAAGAGTTTAGCTAAATGTTGTAGCATAGCTGTTTTACCACAACCGGATGGACCAAGCATGATTACATTAGATTTTTCAATATTCATGTCTTTAACGTCATGACTATAACCGTATTTCATGCGTTTATAGTGGTTATATACAGCGACAGCAAGGATTTTTTTAGCACGGTCTTGGTTGACAATATACTGGTCAAGATATTCTTTTATGACATGTGGTTTGTTTTTGGCAAGAATATCATCTAAACTTTGGACAAATTTGCGATTAATAGCTTTTTCTTCGCGTTTATCGTGTTCAGCTATAAAATTGTAAATATCTTTAATGCAGTTTTTACAAATGGCAAAACCTGTTTGTGGGTCATAAATCGGCATGTCATATTGTGAATGTATTGTTATAGTTCGATTACAAAAACTGCAATTATGTTTTACTTCTTGCGAATTTTTTCCCATTTAATCCTATCCCTTCAATAGCAAAGTTGAAATTTCAAAATAATATAATTGAAATTTAATTGCACAATATGTATATTATAAATTTTTCCTCAAATATTATCAATAAGGAAAAGTTAGAGATGTTTATTTTTCTTTGAGCTTCTAAGAAACACCTTGCAAGTTTTATGGCTGTGTGATATAATCAATCAGTAAATGTCAGAGAAAGAGGTGCGATAGAATGAAACAAGGAATCCATCCTGATTATAAAGAAGCTACAGTTATCTGTGGTTGCGGCAATACTTTTAAAACTGGCTCTGTAAAAAGTGAATTACGTGTAGACGTTTGTTCTAAATGTCATCCATTTTTCACTGGTCGTCAACGCGACATGGCAGCTGGTGGCCGTATTGAAAAATTCAACAAACGTTATGGCAGAAAATAATATACCAATAAGTGGCAGAGCAGAGATGCTCTGCTTCATTTATATTTAGATAGATTTTGATTATAGAAAGATAATAAGGCAGGTGCTTTTTATGTCTGAAAAATTAATGGTAGGCGGTCAAGCCGTTATTGAAGGCGTAATGATGCGTGGTCCGAAAAAAGTAGCTACAGCAGTACGTGAGCCTTCGGGGAAGATTACTGTAGATGTAAAGCCTGTAAATTCATTGGCAGATAAATATATTATATTTAAAAAGCCATTTTTTCGTGGAGTTTTGTCATTATGTGAATCGCTTGTGATGGGTTTAAAATCACTCACTTATTCAGCTCAGATGGCAGGGGAAGAAGAAGCAGATAAACTCACTAATAAAGATATAGCAATTACAATGACATTTTCGCTTTTAGTAGCAGTTGTACTGTTTATAATAATACCGACAGCCTCTGTTAATTTAATACTGACAGATGACCATGTAATCATGAATTTGTGGGAAGGCTTTGTGCGAATGGCAGTATTTTTTGCCTATATTTATGCTATATCACGTGTAAAAGATATTCAAAGAGTATTCCAATATCATGGAGCAGAGCATAAAACCATCCATGCTTATGAAGCCGGAGTAGAATTAATTCCGGAAAATGTACAAAAATTTTCTAGACTCCATCCTCGTTGTGGTACATCGTTTTTACTTATTGTAATGTTTGTAAGTATATTTGTTTTTGCTTTTCTTGGCTGGCCATCACTTTGGGAACGTATTTTATCGCGTGTATTGCTTTTACCAGTTGTAGCAGGAATTTCTTATGAAATAATTCGCTTTGCTGGTCGTTCGAAAAATAAAATTGTGCATATTTTTTCGCTTCCTGGATTGTGGCTTCAATATTTAACTACTAGAGAACCAGATAATTCTATGATTGAAGTTGCTGTGAAATCACTTGAAGCAGCTATAGAATTGGAAACAGTTAAAGAGAAAGAAGAAAAGTCAGAAATAAAATCTGTTGGTGCTAGTGAATTAAAAATTAATGCTACTATTTAATAAAATAAATGAAAAATTTGGATTGGTTTTTAATAAATCAATCCTTTTTTGTGAATATAAAATAAGGAGAGATAGATTTGATAGATAAATTGCAAGCTGTTGAAGATAAGTATTTGGAATTAGAGTCATTGATTAGTGATCCTGATGTAATTTCTGATATGACAAAATGGCAAAAATATAATCAAGAACATGCAGCACTTACGGAAATTGTAGAAAAATTTCGTGAGTACAAGAAAATTTGTGCTACCATAGATGAAGATAAGGCCATGTTTGATGAAGATATAGATAGTGATATGCGCCATATGTTAGAAGATGAAGTAAAAGAATTATCTGTTCGTCGCGAAGAATTGGAAAATGAATTTCCAATTTTATTATTACCGAAAGACCCAAATGACAATAAAAATGTTATTATGGAAATTCGTGGTGGTGTTGGTGGCGAAGAAGCAGCACTGTTTGCAGGTGATTTATTCCGTATGTATTCAAGATATGCGGAAATGCAGGGATGGAAGGTAGAAATTCTTGACTCTAATCCAACAGGATTAGGTGGATTTAAGGAAATTTCTTTTTGTATAAACGGTTACGGTGCTTATAGTAAATTGAAGTATGAAAGTGGTACACATCGTGTACAGCGTGTACCGCAAACGGAGTCTTCAGGTCGTGTGCATACTTCAGCCGTAACAGTAGCAGTATTGCCGGAAGTTGAAGAAGTAGAAGTTGATATTAAACCAAGTGATTTGCGTATAGATACGTATTGTGCTAGTGGTGCTGGTGGACAGTATGTAAACAGAACTGAGACAGCAGTACGTATTACACATTTGCCAACAGGTATTGTAGTACAATGTCAAGATGAAAAATCACAGCTAAAAAATAAAGAAAAAGCTATGCGTGTACTTCGTGCAAAAGTTCAAGAACAGGCACAGGCAGAACAAGATAATGAAATTGCTGCTGATAGAAAACATCAAGTTGGTTCTGGTGATAGAAGTGAACGTATTCGCACATATAATTTTCCTCAGGGACGTGTAACTGACCACCGTATAGGTCTTACACTTCATAAACTTGATTTTGTTTTAAACGGTGAAATTGATGAAATTATTAATGCGCTTATTACAGCTGACCAGACGGAAAGATTGAAACAGGTAAAATAATATGAAAAAAAAAGATGTTTGGACGATAAGTTCGCTACTTAATTGGACTGTGAACTATTTTAAAAGTAAAAATATAGAGTCTGCCCGTCTTGATGCTGAAGTGCTTCTGTCTCATGTGCTGGGACAGGAGCGCATTTATTTATATGTGCATTTTGATGAACTAATGGAGCAGACAGAACTTAGTCAATTTAGAGAATATGTAAAAAAAAGAGCTCAACATATGCCAGTAGCATACATTATTGGTGAGCGAGAATTTATGGGCTTGCCGTTTAAAGTTACAAAAGATACACTCATTCCTCGTCCTGATACAGAAATTCTTGTAGAAAATGTATTAGCTAATGTAGATAAGGATAAAGAAATAGAAATTGTAGATATTGGTACAGGTAGTGGTGCGATAATATTATCTTTGCTGGTAAATTTGCCAAAAGCTCAAGGTAAAACGGTAGATATTGCATCAAAGGCAATAGAAATTGCTAAAGAAAATGCTGTTAATTTACAGGTAAATGATAGATGTGAATTTTTTGTAGGCGATTTATTTGTACCATTAAAAGGTGAAAAATTTGATGTGATTGTTTCTAATCCGCCATATATTCCTCAAAAAGATATTGCAACGTTAAATGTGGATGTGAAATCTTATGAGCCAGTAAGTGCATTAACGGATGGTGGAGATGGGCTTAGTTACTATCGTAGATTGTTGAGTGAAGGGAAAAAATATTTGAAAGAAAATGGCTTTATAGCTTTAGAAATTGGCATTTATCAAGCTTTAGCTGTAAAACAAATAGCACTGGAAAATGGTTGGAAGAATATCAAAATAATTAAAGATTATGCTGGAATTGATAGGGTGGTATTGGCATGGAATGTGAATTGATAAAAATAAATTCAGTGAAAGATGAAGCTTTAAAAAAAGCTGCACATTGTATAAAAAATGGAGGATTAGTAGCATTTCCAACTGAAACTGTATATGGATTGGGTGGAGATGGCTTAAATAGTGAAGCAGCAAATAAAATTTATTTAGCTAAAGGAAGACCGTCGGATAATCCTTTAATATTGCATATAAATGACCAGAAAATGTTGCATAAAATAGTCAAAGATGTAAATTCGATGGCAAAAAAAATAATGACGGCATTTTGTCCCGGTCCGATAACGCTTATTTTACCGAAAGCTAATATTGTACCAAACTCTGTTACAGGAGGATTAAATACAGTTGCTGTACGTATGCCTGATAATGATATTGCTAGAGAATTAATAAGACTTGCTCAAACTCCAATAGCTGCACCGAGTGCTAATATCTCAGGTCGACCGAGTCCAACGACCGCACAAGCGGTATATTATGATTTACAAGGTCGTATTGATATGATATTAGATGGTGGAGCATGTCAATTTGGTGTAGAGTCAACAATTGTTGATTGCACAGAAGATGTGCCGATTATATTACGACCAGGGGCTATTACGAAAGAAATGTTAGAAGAAATATTCCCAGTTGTAAAGGTAGACAAAGCCATCGTTGGAGAAAATGTAATACCAAAAGCTCCTGGCATGAAATATAAACATTATGCACCGAAAGCGAATATGATATTATTCGAAGGAAATTCAACTAAAATGGCAAAAGCTATGGCGGAAAAAATAAATGAATTTGAACAAAAAGGTGAAAAAGTAGGTCTTATTGTAAGTCATGAGGTTGCAGAAAAATTGCAACATGAAAATACAGCTGTGTATGGATATCAAGGTGATTTGATGAAAATTGCTGCGGAAATATACGAATGTTTACGATTTTTTGATGATAAAGATGTAGATATTATTTTAGCAGAAGGTACAACGAATAACGGTATTGGTCTTGCTATTATGAATAGACTGCATAAAGCTAGTGGCTTTAACAGTGTTGTTATTGATTAATTTATATGTTGCCTTATATCTATAGTATGATAAAATAATTATAAGATTATTTTAGATTAAGGAGGCCATTAATATGAAATTAGTTATTGGCAGTGACCACGGTGCAGTGGAATTAAAAGAAGAAATAAAGGATTTGTTAAAAGCGGAATTTCCAGAAGTAGAAGTTGAAGATAAAGGTACTTTTGGTAAAGAGTCAGTAGATTATCCAGATGTTGCTGAAAAAGTTTGTACACCAGTAGCTAAAGGTGAAGCGGATAGAGGTATTGTTCTTTGTGGAACAGGTATTGGTATTTCTATTGCAGCTAATAAAATAAAAGGTATTAGAGCTGCTTTATGTCATGAAACATATACAGCAAAAATGTCTCGTCAACATAATAATGCTAATATTTTAGCTATGGGTGGACGTACAACTGGTCCAGAAATAGCAAAAGAAATTGTTAGAACTTGGATGACGACAGAATTTGAAGGTGGTCGTCATGAACGCCGTGTAAATAAAATTATGGCATTAGAACAAAAATAAAAAATACTTTGGAGGAACTCACCGTGAATTTATTAGAAACTTTAGCAAATGTTGACCCAGAAATTCAGGAAGCCATCGACCAAGAATTATCTCGTCAACGCAATAAATTAGAAATGATTGCTTCGGAAAATATTGTGAGTAGTGCAGTAATGCAAGCACAAGGAAGCGTACTTACCAATAAATATGCGGAAGGTTATCCAGGCAAACGTTATTATGGTGGATGTGAATATGTTGATGTTGTAGAACAATTAGCCATTGACCGTGCTAAAAAATTATTTGGTGCAGAATATGCTAATGTTCAACCTCATTCTGGTGCACAGGCAAATACAGCTGTATTTTTCGCATTATTAAATCCTGGTGACACAATTTTAGGGATGAATTTAACAGATGGTGGTCATTTGACACATGGTAGTCCTGTAAATATTTCTGGTAAATATTTTAAAATTGTTCCATATGGTGTGAATAAAGAAACAGAATGTATTGACTATGATGAAATGGAAAGGCTTGCTAAAGAACATAAACCTAAATTAATTATTGGTGGCGCAAGTGCCTATTCTCGTATTATTGATTTTGAACGTATGGCACATATTGCAAAATCTGTAGGCGCATATCTCATGGTAGATATGGCACATATAGCAGGTCTTGTAGCAGCAGGACTTCATCCAAACCCTGTACCATATGCTGATGTAGTAACAACGACTACACATAAAACACTTAGAGGACCACGTGGCGGTTTAATTTTATGCCGTGATGCAGAATTTGGCAAACAGTTCAATAAAGCTATTTTTCCTGGAATTCAAGGTGGCCCTTTAATGCACATTATAGCAGCAAAAGCTGTTGCATTTAAAGAAGCATTGAGTGATGAATTTAAAGTATATCAACAGCAAGTTATTAAAAATGCAGCAGTTCTTGCAGAGAAACTCATTAAAGATGGTTTTAGAATTGTTTCTGGTGGCACAGACAATCATTTAATGCTAGTAGATTTGCGTTCGAAAAATATTACAGGTAAAGAAGCACAATTTTTACTTGATGATATAGGTATTACAGCTAATAGAAATACAATTCCGTTTGAACCACTTAGCCCGTTTGTAACAAGTGGTATTCGTTTGGGAACACCAGCACTTACTACAAGGGGATTAAAAGAAGATGATATCCGCCAAGTAGCTGATATTATAGCTAAAGTTATTGATAATCGTGATAATGAAACGGTGATTGAACAGGCAAAAGCAGAAGTTGCAGATATTTGTAAAAAATTTCCGTTATATTAATGAATAAAGAAGGAAAAAAATGGCAGATTTAAAAGTAAATATTATAAACCATCCGTTAATTCAACATAAACTTACGCTTATGCGTCGCAAAGAAACTGGTGCAAAAGATTTTCGCCAGCTTTTAGATGAAATATCTATGCTTATGGCATATGAAGTAACACGTGATTTTCCAACAAAAGATGTAGAAATTGAAACACCAATAGCAAAATGTAGCTCAAAAGTTCTTGCCGGTAAAAAAGTTGCTGTAGTACCAATATTGCGTGCTGGTCTTGGCATGGTAAATGGTATAATAAATTTAATTCCGGCAGCTAAGATTGGTCATATTGGTATGTATCGTGATGAAAAAACATTAGAACCAGTAGAATATTTCTGCAAAATGCCAAAAGATATTTCAGAAAGATTAATGATTATAGTTGACCCGATGTTGGCTACGGGTGGCAGTGCAGTTGAAGCTGTAGATATGTTGAAAAAACGCGGTGCAAAATCTATGATATTCATGTGCTTGTTGTCAGCACCTGAAGGAATTAAATTATTTAATGAAAAACATTCTGATGTGCCTATTTATACGGCTTGTGTAGATGACCATTTAAATGAACATGGTTATATTGTGCCAGGAATAGGCGATGCAGGCGATAGAATTTTTGGTACTATTTAAGAGGTATTAATGATGACAAAACAAGTTCGTCCAGGTTGGACAACATATTTTTTAGATATTGCAACGGCAGTAGGTAAGCGTTCTACTTGTTTACGCCGTAAATACGGTGCGATTATAGTAAAGGATAATATTATAATTTCTACTGGATATAATGGAGCTCCTCGTGGCGAGGCAAATTGTATTGACACAGGTAATTGTGAAAGAGAAAAATATAATGTGCCAAAAGGTCAACGTTATGAATTATGTGTTGCTGTACATGCAGAACAAAATGCAGTAATAGCAGCTGATCCTGTAAAGATGAAGGGAGCTACTATCTATATAGTAGGTTATAATGCAGATGGAACATTAGCTTCTGGAAAGCCATGCTTACTTTGTCGACGTATGTTGCGAAATGCTATGATTGAAAAAGTTGTGTATTTAGAAATTGATGGTTCTATCGTAGAAAAAGCTCCAAAAGACATAGTGTAACTTGAAGTATTTTATTGACAATTAAATTAATAGTGAGTTATAATCTGTGTTAATAGAAAAGGAGCGCGAATGTAATGCCTAGTTATTTTTTAGCATTTATTACAGCTTTGATAGCTGTATATGCCTTAACACCGCTCGTTATAAAATTTGCAATAAAAACTGGAGCTATGGATAAGCCTGACCCACGTAAAGTGCATAAAAAACCTATTCCGCGTCTTGGCGGACTTGCAATTTACTTTGCGTTCATGATAGCTGTATGCTCAATGGTCGATTTTACCAATGAGATAATAGGATTGCTACTTGGTGGTACTTTTATTGTTATCGTTGGTATTATAGACGATTTTGTCAGTCTTCCGGCTAAAGTAAAATTGTTAGGACAAATTTTGGCGGCGTGTATTTTAGTTGCTTTTGATATTAGAATTGATTTTATCGCTGACCCGTTTGGTGATTTCATTTTCTTAGAGTATTTAGCCGTACCAGTTACACTTTTCTGGGTGGTCGGTATTACCAATACGGTCAATTTAATTGATGGTTTGGATGGATTAGCAGCTGGTGTATCTACTATCGCTACGATAACGATTTTACTCGTAGCACTACAAAGTGGTGATTTGCCAGTAGTCTTTTTAGCAGCAGCACTAGCAGGAGCATCACTTGGTTTCTTGCATTATAATTTTAATCCAGCAAGAATTTTTATGGGTGATACAGGTAGTATGTTTTTAGGCTACATGTTTGCAGCAATATCTATTATTGGAGCTGTAAAAAGTGCAGTGACTATTGCGCTTATTGTTCCAATTTTAGCACTTGGTTTACCAATTTTAGATACTACGTTTGCAATCGTTCGCCGTTATCGCGGTGGAGTACCTATTTTTAAACCAGATAAAGGTCATTTACATCATCGTTTATTGGCTATGGGCTTTTCACAAAGACAAGCTGTACTGTTAATGTATGTCTTCAGTGCATTTTTAGGATTGGCAGCTATTGCCTTGACTGAAGTAAGTACAAGTGTAGCTGTTATGATTGTTGTATTTGTGGCTGGAGTAATCCTATTCGGAGCAAAAAAAATAGGCATTTTCAGCACTAAAAATAAAGCAATACATTAATTATTAAAGAAAAGGGCAGGTCATAAACCTGCCTTTTTTTATGATGTACGAGGTTATGAATATGAAGAAAAAAATCAAAGTTATGACAGTTTTTGGTACTAGACCGGAGGCAATAAAAATGGCACCGGTTGTATTAGAGCTGGAAAAATATCCAGATTTAATCACGCCGATAGTTACAGTTACGGCACAACATCGAGATATGCTCGACCAAGTTTTACATTTATTTAAAATAAAACCTGATTATGATTTAAATATTATGGCACAGGGACAAACTTTATTTGATATTACGACAAAAGCAATGAATGGATTAGATAAAGTTTTATCAAAAGAAAAGCCGGATATTGTTTTAGTACATGGTGATACAACAACAACTTTTGCTGGCGCATTAGCTAGTTATTATCATGAAATTTCTGTAGGTCATGTAGAAGCGGGATTGCGTACATTTAATAAATATTCGCCATTTCCAGAAGAAATGAACCGCAAATTAACAGGAGCAATAGCTGATTTACATTTTGCGCCGACAAATACAGCGAGCAATAATTTAAAAGCTGAAGGTATAGATACTAATAAAATATTTGTAACAGGAAACACAGTAATAGACGCATTACACAAAACGGTAAATAATGATTTCAAATTTAATGATGAAAAATTGGAAAATATTGACTATAAAAACAAACGTATAATACTTGTTACAACTCATCGTCGAGAAAATTTGGGCGAACCAATGCGCCATGTTTATAAAGCATTAAAAGATATTATTGAAGAATTTAAAGATGTAGAAATTGTATTCCCAGTGCATAAAAATCCTAAAGTTAGAGAAGTGGTAAACGAGGAACTTGGTGGAATTGAAACTGTACATTTAATTGACCCACTCGATTATGAACCGTTTGCTAATTTAATGCATAGAGCGTATTTAGTATTAACTGATTCTGGCGGAATTCAAGAAGAAGCTCCATCACTTGGAAAACCTGTACTTGTTTTGCGTGATACGACAGAAAGACCAGAAGCCGTTGAAGCCGGTACTGTAAAGCTCATTGGTACAGAACGTAAAAGAGTATATGAAGAAACTAAATATTTGTTAACTGACCATAATGAATATCAACGCATGGCGAATACTTGCAATCCATATGGTGATGGAAAAGCAGCAGGACGTATTGTAAAGGCTATTTTATATCATTATGGATTAACTGAGGAAAAACCAGATAGTTTTGTTATTGGTAAATAAAAATATAAATGCCAGGACTTTTTAGTTTTGGCATTTTTTTATAAAGATTGGTGAAAAAAATGAAAGTAGCAGTAGTAACGGCAGAAAGTTATGAGACGAAAATTGTAAATAAGGCTGTAAATGAAGCAATTGAAATTTTAGGTGGTTGGGAAAAATATATACAAAAAGGCGATAAAGTGTTGATAAAACCTAATTTACTTACAGCAGTATCACCTCAAAAAGCAGTAACTACTCATCCAGAAGTTATACGTAGTATTATAAAAGCTATAAAAAAAGTAGGTGCATATCCGTCTGTTGCTGATTCTCCTGGAGTGAGTAATGTAAAAAAAACAGCGATAAAAACAGGAGTTTGGCAAGTTTGTATGGAAGAAAAGGTACCATTTATTATTTGGGAAAATAGTAAAATATATCCATGCCCAAAAGGAAAGTTTGTTAAGCATTTTGAATTAGCAGATACAATAAGTGGTTTTGATAAAATAATTTCTGTGGCCAAAATGAAAACACATGTATTTATGGGAGTAACAGGAGCAGTAAAAAATTTGTTTGGGTGTATTGTAGGCACGAATAAAGCTAGATTTCATTTGCGAATGCAAAAACATGTTGATTTTGCCCATGTAATGGTGGATTTATATTATACAGTAAATCCTACATTAAATATAATTGATGGTATAAGCGGAATGGAAGGACAAGGTCCAATGAGTGGTGATATCGTAAATCCTAAGATTATTATTGCTGGAGAAAATGGCTTTGCTATTGATTTAGTAATGGCTGATAAAATGGGATTTAATGCGGAGAATATGCCTATAGCCAAAGCGAGTATAGAACAAAATCGTTCTGTGCGTTTAAATGATATAGAAATTATTGGTAGTGGTAAGAATGTAAAATTATCATTTAAAAAACCTCATACGTATGAGAGTATGCAGGAAACATATATACCAAAGTTTGTTTTAAAATTAGGACAAAATCAATTAACATCAAAACCAATAATTACTAAAAATTGTATTGGCTGTGGCAGATGTGCTCATCATTGCCCGCCTAAAGCTATAAATATAAAAAGAAGTAAAGCCATAATAGATTATAATAAATGTATAAGATGTTATTGTTGTCAAGAACTTTGTGAACATCAAGCAGTAGATATGAAAGATGGTTTCATTCTAAAATTATTAAAAAAAATAGGTGTTTATAAAATTTGTTAGTTTTTTTAATAAAAGTGTTGACAAGTTAGAAGGATTTAGATATAATATCATTCGTTGTCATCTGAAAGGCAACACTGAAAAAGTTTTTTAAAAAAGCAAAAAAAAGTGCTTGACAAAAAAAACTAAAACAGATATAATAATTAAGCACTCGATGAGAGGGCAACGCTTAAAAGAGAAAATAAAGTACTGAAAAAT
>C._urophasianus_2_cecum__coassemble_35_pt1 | contig 42180 bp, 45 predicted proteins | sample C__urophasianus_2_cecum__metabat2_low_PE_006 | metagenome-assembled genome bin C | reverse complement strand
ATAGGTAGAGAAAAATTCTACCTATCTATGTTACCCCAACATTTGACAAAGAACCAACAATCTATGCTTCAAAATGAAATATAGATTGTTTTTTATTTTTGAATTGTTACTGTATCCATTTGAGTATTATCTGGCAAATAAGCGGTGAATGTTAAACTGTTTTCTGTAGCATCCATAACTATATAATTATCCGTTTCTGGTTGAGGTGGTACATAAGCATCAAGTGGATTTTCATGCCATAAGCTTGGATAACGTACATTACCAGCAACACCAGTTAAAATATACACTGTTCCCTGTTCATTTGGTGCAAAATCACGTAACGGCACACGACGACGATACGTATGCAAATGTGCAGTAAGTACAGCATCAACTTTATACTCATCAAAAATCGGCATAAAGATTTCACCATGACGAGAAAAACTTACTCCATCAAGTGGTGCAGCAGCACGACTATAATTTAAAATATCACGATGCATTAAAACAACTTTCCATTTTTTGGTTGTAGAAGCTAAATCCTGTTTAAGCCAATTTATTTCATCTTGTAATAAATCCAGTGCATATTCTTTGATTTCATCATCTTGTGTATTAAGTACCGTAAAATGAACATCACCATAATCAAAAGAGTAATACAAATTTTTATATTTATCCGTACCGTTTGTTGGTAAATCAAAAAAATTATTATAAGCAATTGGCAAATCTACTTGCCAATCAGTAGTATAAAATTCATGATTGCCTTGAACTGGTGCTACAGGAATTTTAGTATTCATATCCTCTACACTATTAAACCAAGCATTCCATTGTGATAAATCATAGCCATTATCAACTAAATCACCCATATTAATGAAAAAATTGCTATCTGAATTTTTCTGCCAAGCATTCATTGCTACATTTTTCCAATCTGTATATTCACTTGATTGTGAATCTGGAAAAATTAATGCTTTAAAGTTGTTATTGGAACTATCCGCTGTTTGTAAATTATACCAATTTGTACGGCTGTCAGCATAACCAATACGATAATTATATGTTGTATTTGCTATTAAATCCGTCAAATTTACAGTATAGACATAGATTTGTTTGCCATCAATTTCTAATACAGATTTAATCGGTTGTACAGAATTTAAATCACCGTCTATATCAGTACCATATTCCAATACAAAATCATCACGATTACTTAATGACTGCCACATAATAGTTCGACTATTAGTGCTATCTTTTGTAATAACTTGATGTAAATTCATAACCTCATCATCATTAAGCAGTGCATAAACTTTCGTAGCAAAAAACTGTTGTGCTATTTTATTTTTTAGCGGTGGATAATTCATGACTACTACAGCCATTGCAATAGCAATAACAATTAACCCTATAACCCATTTTTTCATGAAATCACCTCAATTATTATAGTAATATTTTTTATAAAGTAAATTTTGTGTATACTATAGCATTTGGAGTGAACTTCAAGTCAATGACATTTAGAAAAATTATTTTACAAGTTCAATAAGTTTTTGTTTAATAGATGGTAAGAAAAATTTACAATTATCTAATTGCACTTTACTAATACCAAAAGTTTCACCATCTTCAATAAGTGAAATAATATTATCAGTAGCTCCCGCCATAACGCAAAGTTCTTTAAATTTAAAATCGTTAATACCAGCTGTTATTTTATCAATGATTTCTTTAGCATAGTCTTTCGCTTTTGTTTCTTCTTGTTTAGAAGTTAATCCCGAAAAATCTGTCTGCAAAAATACATTAAGTGCAAAACGAATAACGACCACTTCTTCGGCTGAAAACACGGCTTTTTGTGAATTTAAAGGTAACATTTAATCAAATCCCTTCAATAATATATTATATCGAAACATATTATACCATGAAGATTATTTTTGAGCATAGTTTTCCATAATAATCAACTGGGGATTAGCATTATCTGCAATAATTTTGGCATTAACACCTAAAGGTAAAAAACCATTAATAGCGCCATGCCCTACGGGTAAATTATATAAAACTGGTATTTGAGCTAATTGAGCATAATGAGCAAATACTTGCTTTACCGAATAATCATATGGTTGCGGTTCAGTCGGCTCACAATGACGCAAATTGCCAATAATCATACCTTTTACATTTTTCAAAAGCCCACTTTGCCAAAGTTGCCACATCATACGGTCAATAGCATATGAGTCTTCACCCACTTCTTCTAAAAATAAAATACAATTTTCACCACTTGGTGCATATGATGTACCGCAAAGTGTAGCAATTACACTGAGATTACCACCAATTAATGTACCTTCTGCTGTTCCTGCCTGTAAAACTTCTAATTGATGATTTTGTGGCAAAATAAATATACCATTATCACTTATATTCATAGAAGAAAGACCTCTTTGTAATTGTTCATCCGTATAATTTATTGAATTATCATTAATATCAATAACCATTGCTCCATGTGCACTAACTAAATGACATTTTTCCCATAATGCCATATGTAATGCAGTTATATCACTGTAACCAATTAATATTTTAGGATGTTGCTTTATCATTTCATAATCTAATAAATCAAGCATACGTTCACTGCCATATCCACCACGTAAGCATAAAATTGCATTTACAGTATCATCAGCAAAAAACGCATTTAAATCTTCCGCACGTTCTACATCACTACCAGCTAAATAACCTGATTGTTTATATAAATGAGGAGCAAGTTTTACCTTATAACCCCAACTTTGCAACTTACTGATTGCCATAGAAATATCCATGCCATCCATACCTGAAGCAGGCGCAACAATGCCAATACAATCACCACTTTTTAAAACATTGCCTTTAAGTACCGTACTTTGTTCACTAGCACTAATATTAGCAGTATAAAAAAATAATAATATCGCTACTATAACAACTTTTAATATATATTGCATAAAAAACCCCACTTATATTAATAAAGAGCTATAGCACAATAGACATATATATCTAAAAGTCAAATATATATTAACTCTTATGATATAGTTCGTGACTTAGCTCTTTTTTAATTTATCTATGATGTGGACGTGGTGGTGGAGGCGGAGGTGGTGGCGGTGGAACTGGCTTTTCATTTCTACGTAATCTTTCCAGTGTAACCTCTGCTGGTGGAGCTGGAGGTCCAATGTGATGACGTGGCGGAGGTGGCGGTGGCCCAACACGATGATGAAGTGGCGCCGCTTCTGCCGTATTACTGCTCACAAATGGAACACCAACAACGAAAGCAAAACTTAGTGCAACTAATAATTTCTTATACATATACAAACCCTCCCTTTATTTTTAATATTACTATTAATTTATCACTTTTATTTATAATACCATATAATCATTAAAGATATATTAGAGAAAAATTAAAATTTACCAAATGCGAGCGTATATCCCCATAAATAAATTTAGGGGTTTTATGCTCGCATTTGGTAAGCACCCCTGAACTTTGTGCATACAAAGTATATGGTTGTTTTTCCATTTTCATTAATTCTACACTATTGCTAATGAAATTTTCATCTTTGCCATCAGCTATAATAGTTACATCTTATTCTTGAGCATATGATACATTATTTATTCCTAAAAATAAGCCTAAAACTATTATTCTTTGTATTTTCTTTTTTTCATAAAAATTTTAATCATTTCTTCATCTTTCTATTTAAACTTTAGCCTATAAATCATTTTTACTTTAATAATAAATCTCCGACAAAATTTTTCATTATCGGAGATTTACCAACTAAATTCTTTATCTATTCAATAAATTATCTGTGCAACGACTTGCTTCATATTTAACTTTTTCTTCATCAATAGTTGTAAACTGTTTATTTTCAACTAATATTTTACCATCAACAAGTACAGTATTTACCATAGATGAATTCATACTATATGCCAAGAGTGAAATTAAGTCATGACGTGGATAACATTGTGGTTCATTTAAATCAAATAAAACAACATCTGCTTTATATCCTTCTTTAATTAAGCCTACATCTTTAAAACCAACAGCTTTTGCTCCATATTCTGTTGCCATTTGTATTCCTTTAAAGGCAGGAATAGCAAGTGGGTTTAAAGTATGCACTTTGTGTAAAAGTGTAGCTAAGTTGATTTCTTCAAGCATATCAAGATTATTATTACTAGAAGCTCCATCTGTACCTAAGCCTACACAAACGCCTGCTTTTAAAAGTTTTGGCACTGGAGCAACACCGCTAGCAAGTTTCATATTGCTACCTGGATTATGTGCTACTCTGACATTATATTTTTTCAATATAGCAATATCTTCATCTGTTAAATGTACGCAATGCGCTGCTAAAACACCACGATTAAAAATGCCAACTTCTTCCATTAAAGCAATTGGAGTTTTGCCATAATCTTTTAAACAATTTTCCACTTCGCCTTTCGTTTCGGCTAAATGAATATGAATTTCTGCATTATATTCTTCGCTAACAGCTACAACTTTACGTAAAAAATCTGGAGGGCAAGTATACGGCGCATGAGGACCAAACATTACTGTAATTTTACCATTATTAGCATTATTAAAATCTCGGAAAAGTTCCTTATTTTCTTCAAGTGCCTGCATACCATTTGGTGCGCTACCAATCATACCACGTGAAAGCACTGCTCTAATATCTGTATCAATACAAGCTTGTGCTACTTGTTCCATGTCTCCATACATATCAGCGAAAGTAGTAGTTCCACCTTTAAGCATTTCAATAATACCAAGCATTGCACCCCAATAAATATCTTCTTTTTTCATTTTAGCTTCAATCGGCCAAATTTTATTTTGAAGCCAATCCATAAGTTGCATATCATCAGCATAACTACGCAAAAGAGTCATGGAAACATGGGTATGTGCATTGACAAAACCTGCTGTTGCTAATTTATCTTTACCATTTATGACTTTATCAGCAACAAAATCATTTTTTATATCACCAACAGATATAATCATATTATCTTTAATGGCAATATTTGTTTGTTTAACAACGCCTTCTGGTAAAATTACATTTGCATCTTTAATTAAAATATTCATTAACTTTCTCCTTATAGACTGCATTAATTAAAGCATTTCTAATAGAAAAACATCTAGCGCAATATACGAAAATTAACCATAGTTTTTTTCTATCATATTGCGCTAAACTACAAAATAAAATTAATTTGCTTTATTTAAATAATCATATTGTTCCTGTGTAAGTTCATCAATAGAAATTCCTAAGTCTTTTAATTTAATTTTAGCAATTTCTGTATTAATTTCTTCTGGCATAACATAAACTTTATTTTCTAATTCTTGATGATGATTTACAATATGAAGTGCACTAAAGAATTGTACTGCAAAAGATAAATCCATAATTTCAGCTGGATGACCATCACCTGCTGCCAGATTTACCAATCTGCCTTCAGCTAAGAGATATAATCTACGTCCATCTTTTTGTAGATATTCTTCAATATTTTTACGTACAACACGATGAGATGCAGAAGAAGCAAGTAAATCATTTTTGTTGATTTCTACATCAAAATGACCAGAGTTAGCAAGCATTGCGCCATCTTTCATTACTGCAAAATCTTCGCCATCAATAACATTTACATCACCTGTAAGTGTAAGGAAAATATCTCCAATTTTAGCAGCTTCTTTCATTGGCATTACACGGAAACCATCAAATACTGCTTCAATAGCTTTAATTGGGTCAACTTCTGTAATTACTACATTCGCACCAAGACCTTTAGCACGCATAGCGCCACCTTTACCGCACCAGCCATAACCTGCAATAACTACAGTTTTGCCAGCTACAACAAGATTTGTCGTACGCATGATACCATCCCAAGTGGATTGACCTGTACCATATCTATTATCAAATAAATATTTGCAATAAGCATCATTAGCAGCAAGCATTGGAAATTTTAATCTACCTTCATTAGCAAGTGCTTTATCACGAATAACGCCTGTTGTAGTTTCTTCACTACCACCGATAATATTAGGAATTAATTCTGGATGTTCATTGTGAATACGATATACCAAATCACCGCCATCATCCATAATCATATCTGGCTTAGTAGCAAGTGCCATATCAATATAAGCGTCATATTCTTCTGGGGTACAATTATATTTAGCAAAAACAGTTATGCCATCTTCAACAAGAGCAGCTACAACATCGTCTTGTGTAGAAAGTGGATTGCTACCTGTTGCAATTACTTCTGCACCTGCATTTTTTAATACTAATGCTAAATATGCTGTTTTAGCTTCAAGATGCATAGTCATAACCATGCGTTTGCCTGCAAACGGTTTTGTTTTGGAATATTCTTCGTCGATATGGCGAAGTACAGGCATAAAGTTTTTAACCCATGCAATTTTGTCATGACCAGACGGTGCCAGTGCAATATCTTTGATTATAGATTTCATCAACTAATACCTCCAAATTATTTTAAACTATTTAATTTATTTAGCTTTATAAAATCTGTACGCTCCAAAGTTAAAGGCGTTACAGAAATACAGCCTCTTTTTGTAACAGCAATATCAGTAAATTCATCATTACCAATATCTTGTGCTCTTCCTTGCATTTTATAAGCAATATTTCCATTATCCAAAATAACAATATCAAATTCATTTTCATAACGGCGAAAACCTTGTTTAGTGAACACAAATTCTATTTTACCACTATTTATTTCCATAGGAAAATTTATATTATACATAAACAAATCATCTGTTTGATAAAAATATTCCAGTTTATCTGCAATAATTTCAGCAATTTGGTCAAAAGATATTTTCGATTTACTGGAAACAGAAACAGCAAGTGAACGTATTTTATGACTATATCCTTCAAGCCCTGCTCCCACTGTACCAGAATAAAGTACATCTGTACCTAAGTTTGCACCTTTATTTATTCCAGAAATAACCATATCTATATTTTCATCTTTTAATAATATTTCTAATGCTAACTTTGTACAATCTGCCGGTTTTCCATCAACGCTGAAAGCTTTTTTTACAGCTATAGATAAATGTTCTTCTTTTACGTAAAGCGGAATACCTACTGATAAAGCTTGTGACATGCCACTTTGTTCTCCACTAGGAGCACAAATATATACATCATGTTTTTTTATCAGTTCTTTTGCTAAAATATTAATTCCTTCTGCCCAAATTCCATCATCATTAACTAATAAAATTTTCAATAAAACACCTCCCTGCTTCTTTATCATTTATCTTTATTGTTGGTTCATCATTTTATGAGTTTGCGGTATTACCCGTACATTTTGCAAAACTTGCATTGCCTTGCTTTGCCAATCAAGCATTTTTTGTGGCGGTGCTTCATGCAAATTACCTAATGGCGTTATTGGTTGTAAAACTAATAACATATTTTCATCTATACTTTTAATGATATCTAATGCTTTTAAAAAATCTTCTTTTGCCGATTCAGCCGATACTACAATTTTTACATATACATCTTTTTGACTAGCAATGCGTAAAAATTGTTCATGCTCTTGCCAATATGATTTTTGTACATCGCTTGGCAATTTCATATCCATACTGATAATATCTACAATATCTATTACTTTTTCCAACTGCTTAGCCAATGTACCATTTGTCTCTAAAAATAACGGTATATGAAAAGATTTTACTTTTTCTGCTAAAACACGTATAAAATCTGTGAATAAAAGTGGTTCACCACCTGTTATACTTATAGAATGATGTGGACTTTGCAAACGATATTGTATATATGGCAAAATATCTTTTATATTAACAGGATTATCTAATTTCAAATTTCCTTCATACCCTGCCACTTTTTCTAATACACAAGGTACTGTTTTATCATGTGCCAAATTATTTGTATCACAATATGGGCAATCCATATTGCACCCAATAAGACGAATAAATAGTTGTCGACAACCTACATATTTTCCTTCTCCTTGAATAGAAGAAAAAATTTCAGAAATTTCAATGTCCACTTTATACGTCCTCTCTATAAATAACAGCAGATTTTGGTGACTCCCAAACTTTAACATAGTTTAATTTTACAGTGCTATCAAAAATTTCTTTTTGTTTCAATGTATTGTAAATATACTGTGCCAAATTTTCTGCTGTAGGATTTATTTCCTTAAACTGCGATAATTCATTAAGATATTGATGGTCCATATCATCTAATACTTCCATAAGCAAAGTCTTTAAAGTTTTAAAATCTGCCACCATACCTATTTTATTTAATTTATTACCAACAACAGATAATTCTACAGTCCAACTGTGTCCATGCAATCTGTTGCATTTTCCTGGATAATCTACTAAACGATGAGCCGCTTCAAAAGCTCCATTGACTACCAATTCAAACAAAAAAATTCCTCCTTATTTATACTCTAACATCAAGATTATAACACAAATTTATATAAATAAAAAATACCTCTTACTACTATAAAAAGCACCAACCATTTAACAATGTTAAGTGATTAGTGCTTCATTTTTAACGAGTCAATTCATCATAGCTAACTGCACGCGTATGCTTTGTATGTGACCATTCGTGGTCGTTGCGATGCAAAAAGCCCAAAAATACAATCGGTATCCAACTATAAATAAATACTGGATAGAGAATTAAATAAAACCATGCTTTCCATTTAACATGGATTTTAGCAAGTATAATTATCGGTAAGATATATTGTCCCATAGTGATTACTGTAAGTAAATTGGACGGGATGAACTGATAAATATTTGTAAATAATGGATAACCTGTACCCATTTGTACATACGATAATATAACGTAAAAAGTGGATATTAATAGAAAATGTGGTTGCAATAAATGTAAACAGCCATCTAAAATTCTAATATCATGACGACGTATGCCTTCTTTTAGCATTTTCGGTATAAAACGATGTGCTACATCAAACTGACCTTGTGCCCAACGTTTACGTTGGTTCCATGACTGCTTAAATGTAAGTGGTTTTTCATCATAAACAATAGCATCATGTGCCCATGTTGTTTTAATACCTTCTACCAAAGATTTCATGGTAAATTCCATATCTTCTGTAAGACAAGTTGCTCCCCAGCCATGTCTTTTTAATACATCTGTAGTGATACACATACCTGTACCACCAAGTACAGAAGAAAGGCCGATATTTGTTTTAGCTAAATGCCAAATATGGTCAATAACCCAAAATGCAATAGAAAATGTACCTGATACCCACGTATCATATGGATTTTTAGAGTCTAAATAACCTTGAATAAGTTTATCGCCCTTACAAAGACGATTATTCATTTCTAATAAAAAGCGTTTATCTACTAGATTATCTGCGTCAAAAATAGCTACAGCATCATATTGACGCTTCATATCAAACAACTTGGCAAACATCCACTCTAACGCAAAACCTTTGCCTTTTTCTTTATCATTAAAACGTTCACAGACAATTGCACCACCATCTCTGGCGATTTGTGCTGTATTATCACTACAATTATCTGCAATAACAAAAATATCATATAATTTTTGCGGGTAATAAAGTGCTTTTAGATTATTCACAAGTTGACCGATTACCGCTGACTCATTATGAGCAGCTACAATTACAGCAAAACTTTTTTGCGGAGTTAATATTTTCTTTTCTTTACGGCGCCATAATCCATTTACGCCAATTAAAAAATAATACACAGTAAATAGAAAAATTATTACCTGTATCGGCACCATAATCCAATCAAGAATAAGCATATAAATCCCCTTTAGCTCTTTATTTTATCAATTACGGCCGAAAAAAGTAAACACAGTATTTAAAATACCTAGCAACGCATAAGAAATGAAAATATCAAATAAAATTGCGTAGCCAATAGCGTTACGACCAAAATACAATACACCAATGGCAAATATTGCCACAATAATTAAAGCAACTCTGCTGATTTTTTCGCCTTTACCCTTGAAATCCGGATATTTAAATGTACTAACAAGCAGATAACCATCTATTAAAATTAGTACAGGTAAAGCATAGCCTAATGTTTCTAGTTGTATCTGCGGTGTAATATTTAACGCTGTCGAAAATAATACCCATGTAGCAATCAAACAACCGCCAGCTGGAATAGGAACACCCATGAAATAACCATGAATAATCGAAGCATTTACATTAAAGCGTGCTAATCGCCACATGCCACATACAGCATAAATAATTACACAAATCCAGCCAATTAAACCAAAATTATGCAAAACAAACACATATGCTAAAAATCCTGGAGCAACTCCAAAAGAGACACAATCGCAAAGGGAGTCCATCTCTTTGCCCATTTCACTACTTACACCAAAAAGACGAGCCATTCGTCCATCCATACCATCTGCCATTAAGGCAAGCAGAATAAAAACAGCTCCCCAAAAAATATTTCCTGAATACGTAGAAATAATTGAACACATACCAAATACCAAATTTGCCGATGTAAACATATTTGGTATAATCACTCTATAATTCATTAATTTTTAATCCTCCCGATAATTGTTTCCCCACCGACGACTTTATCGCCTTTTTTTACTAGTAGTTCCACATTTTTCGGCACTACAACTTCCGTACATGAACCGAACTTAATCATGCCGTACAGCTCACCTTTTGTAAGACTGTCGTTAAGTGTAACCCAAGAAACAATTCGGCGTGCCAAAATACCTGCAATTTGAGTTACTGTAATACGTAAATCGCCATTTTCAATACCAATCATATGGCGTTCATTTTCAAAACCTACATTCTTTTTATATGCAGGGTCAAATTTACCGCAACTATATTGCTGACATTTAATTTCACCTGCTATAGGACTACGGTTTACATGAACATTGAATACTGATAGAAATATTACCACTTTACGGGCCGGTGCTTTAATAAATTCATCGTTTTCCACATCGGAAATTTCCATTACAGTTCCATCAGCAGGAGATACGAGAATATTTTTTTCCTGGGGAATATTACGATGTGGATTGCGGAAAAAATACGCAAAATACACTGTCAATACTCCTGGGAAAACAGCAACTATAGGATTCACAAAATAACCCAACAGAAAGGCAGCCACTATACTTATCCCTATAAAAGGAAACCCTTCTTTAACAATGGGCAATCTCAACACTCCAACCCCTCCTATAAATATTATTTTTTTAATATAATCCTTTACACCAATTATATTCTAGCTCTAAATGTTTGTCTACTCATTTAAAGCCTTTTTATTAACCATTTTTTTGTATGATTTTACGGCAAATACGAAGCGTGGCAATGCCATTAATCTACCAATACGTTTTGGTTGTAGCATACCACGAAACAACCATTCTAATTTTGCTTTTTGCATCCATAATGGTGCTCTTTTCATTACACCCGCCATAACATCAAATGTACCGCCTACTCCAATAGACAAAGAACAATCAATTTCTTCCATATGTGCTTTTAACCACTTTTCTTGCTTTGGTACACCAAGTGCCACTAAAAGTAAATCCGGTTGAGCTTTTTTTATCTGTTCAATAATAGCTGGTTCATCTTCCGGTTTAAAATAACCATCACGTACACCAACAATCTGAATGCCTGGAAAATCCTTTTCTGCTTTTGCTTTTGCTTTTTCAGCCACACCAGGTGCCGAACCAAAGAAGAATATTCTTCTTTTTTTTGCTGGTGCATTGGCAAATAAATTTTGTACTAAATCAAAACCAGCAACACGTTCTGGCATTTCAACACCTAAATAATTTGATGCCCAAACTGTCCCCGCTCCATCTGGAACAACAAGGTCTGCTGTATTTAAGATATTTTTTAATTCATCATCATGCGTAGCACGCATTATCATTTCAGCATTGGCTGTAGCAATTAGGCGCGGTGTATTACCATCCATAAATTTTTCTGCTGTAGTTACTGCCTCTTGCATAGTAAGCGAAGCAACTTCAATGCCTAAAATATCAGCTTTACGAAAATTCAAGAAGAACTCTTCCTTTCATATCAAAATCATAATTAAATTCATAATTCATAGATATATATTTTATCACAAAGCCTTGTATTCAGCAATGAAGTCCACTTGTATTTTCTTTCCTATTTATATTATACTACAAAAATGCTATACTATTTACAAAATCATGTTTTTTTGGTATGTTTAGTGCCATAGAATATTTTTTGACACATTATGCTAGTAATTAAGATACCAAAACTATACAAACAGGTATTATTTAATTTCATTAATAAAAAATATTATCTATAAAATCAACTAGCATAATGAATGTTTTTAGTTTTCATTTTATATAATAAGGTAGGAATGCAATGCAATTTATTGACAAAACGAAAATTATCGTAAAAGCGGGAGATGGTGGACATGGAAAATCTGCTTTTCGTCGTGAAAAATTTGTACCAAAAGGTGGTCCAAGCGGTGGCGACGGTGGCCGTGGGGCAGATGTTATTTTAAAAGTTGATCGCAATATGAATACCCTTCTTGATTTTCGCTATCATCGCAAATTTGTAGGAAAAAATGGCGGTAACGGTGATATAAAAAATCAGTACGGTAAAAATGCACCGCACTGTATAATAAAAGTTCCAGCAGGAACACTCGTTAAAGACGCTGAAACAGGTGAAGTTCTCGCTGACCTTGTGCATGAAGGCGATGAAGCAGTTGTTGCTAAAGGTGGTCGTGGCGGTCGTGGTAATGCTAAATTTGCCACTAGTGCTAATCGTGCTCCAACATTTGCTGAACTAGGTGAACCAGGTGAAGGCAGAACTTTATTGTTAGAACTTAAATTACTTGCTGATGTTGGTCTTGTCGGTTATCCAAGTGTAGGTAAATCCAGTATCATTGCTAGTGTTTCAGCAGCTCGTCCAGAAATAGCTGATTACCATTTCACAACAATAACTCCTGTTCTCGGTGTAGTAAGTCTTGGTGATACACAAAATTTTGTAATGGCAGATATTCCAGGACTTATTGAAGGCGCTTCTGAAGGTATCGGTCTTGGTCATGATTTTCTACGTCATATTGAACGAACTAAAGTCATCATTCATGTATTGGATGCCTCAGGTATTGAAGGACGCGACCCAGTAGAAGATTTTTATAAAATAAACAAAGAACTTGAATTATATAGTTCCAAACTTGCTAAACGTAGCCAAGTAATCGCTGCTAATAAAATGGATTTACCACAATCAGCAGAAAATCTGCAACGCATTGAAGAAATGGCACAAAAAGAAGGTTTTAAAGTATTCCCCGTTTCTGCTGCTACTAAAGAAGGTTTAAATGATTTAATGCGTTATATATATCAAATGTTACAAGATTATGTAGAAGAAGCCGAAGAAGAAAATCCAGAAAAAATTTATACAGCTGAAGAAGATACTGATGATTATATTACGATTAAACGTGATATGTCAGGCAAAGGTTTTGTTGTTGCTGGTAAATCGCTAGAAAAACTTGTAGCCATGACTAATTTTGCTAATGATGAAGCTATCCGCCGTTTCCAATATATTTGGCGACTTAAAGGCATTGATGAAAAACTACGCGAAAAAGGTATTAAAGAAGGCGATAGCGTATTTATTGGCGAAATGGAATTTGAATATAAAAATTAAATAAATTAACGGAGGTTATTTTTTGATTAAAAATTCACTTACAAATAAACAAAAAAGATATTTACGTTCTTTGGGTATGACTTTAGAACCAGTTGTACCAATTGGTAAGGATGGTATCACTCCTGCTGTGGTAAATAGTGCTGATGAAGCTGTAGAAAAACGTGAACTAATTAAAGTACGCGTATTACAAAACTGCCCTGAAGATGTAGAAATGGCTGTATATACCTTAGCTGAACGCACTAATTGTGATATTGTACAAATCATTGGTCGCAACGGGTTACTTTGGCGACGCAATTTTAAAAAACCAAAAATCGAATTTCCGAAATAATAATAAAGAAATGAGGAATAATCATGTCCTCTCGTGAACAATTACAACTGGCAAAACGCATAATTGTAAAAGTTGGTACTAGCACTTTAAATTATGCTACAGGTAAATTAAATATCGAAAAAATTGAATTGCTTGTACGGGAATTATCTGACCTTGCTAATCAAGGACGAGAAATTATCCTTGTATCTTCTGGAGCTGTTGGAGCTGGTCTTGAACGCATGAAAAAAACTGAGCGTCCTAAGACTATTCCTGAAAAGCAAGCACTTGCTGCTGTAGGGCAGGGAATTTTAATGCATCTTTATGAAAAGCTATTTGCTGAATACGGTCAAACAGTAGCACAAGTTCTTTTAACGAAAGAAAATTCTCGTCAATATTCCCAATTCATTAATTCTCGTAATGCTTTATTGACACTTTTAGAGATGGGTGTTATACCTATTATCAACGAAAATGATGCTGTAGCAGTTGATGAATTAAAAATTGGCGATAATGATACTTTATCTGCTACTGTGGCAACACTTGTTGACGCTGACGCACTTATCATTCTTTCAGATATTGATGGTCTTTACACGACCAATCCTACTAAAGATAAAAATGCACAATTATTATATGAAGTAACTCATATTACACCAGAAATTGAAAAAATGGCAGGTGGTGCTGGTTCTAGCATGGGAACTGGTGGCATGAGTACCAAAATTAAAGCAGCTAAAATCGCTGTAAATTCTGGTACTACTATGGTAATCGCTTCCGGTGCACAACGAAATATTTTACGTCGCCTTTTATCTGGTGAACTTTTAGGAACTATTTTTCCTGCCAAAGAAATTCATCTCAAACGACGCAAATCGTGGTTAGCTTTTGGTAAACCAATATGTGGAGATATTATTGTCGATGCAGGTTGCAAACAAGCTGTACTTGCTGGTTCTAGTCTACTTGCTGTCGGCATAAAATTTGTCAACGGTAATTTTTCAGTTGGCAATACAGTACGTATTATCACTGAAGATGGTAATGAAATTGCCCGTGGCAGTGTAAATTACGACGCAAAAACTTTACAGAAAATAAAAGGACATCATACGAGTGAATTTAAAGCACTATTAGAAAATATTGATTACCCACTTTCTAAAGAAGCGATTCATCGTGATAATATGGTTATTATGATTTAATTATTAATGAAGGTGATTCTCATGGATTTAGATATTAAAACTACTATTGTAGAACAAGCTGTAGCTGCTAAAAAAGCTACTAAAAAATTGGCTTTATTGTCTTCGGCTAAGAAAAACAAAGCACTCTATGCTATGGCTCATGCACTTGAAAGTAAAATACCTACTATTTTAAAAGCCAACACTATTGATATGGAAAATGGTCGCCAAAAAGGGTTGTCAACATCAATTCTTGATAGATTGCTACTTACAACCGAACGCATAAGTCAAATGGCAGACGGCTTACGCCGAATTGCCAATTTAAATGACCCAATAGGTAATGGTATTATGTCATGTCGTCGTCCTAACGGCTTGGATATCCGTTGTATTCGTGTTCCTTTAGGATTAATCGGTATTGTTTACGAATCTCGTCCTAATGTAACAGCTGATGCTATTGGTCTTTGCTTAAAATCAGGTAATGCTGTTATTTTACGTGGCGGTTCAGAAGCAATTACTTCTAATAAAATTTTAGCTTCAATTTTAGCTGACGCAGCTTATAATGCTGGCATACCGAAAGGTGCTATCCAATTCGTAAGCATTATTGACCATAGCGCTGTAGATGTAATGATGAGCTTGAATAAATATATTGATGTCATTATTCCACGTGGCGGTGCAAATCTTATCAATCATGTAGTTGGAAATAGTTCCGTTCCTGTTATTGAAACAGGCATTGGTATTTGTCATATTTATGTTGATGATAAAGCTAATATGGACATGGCTATAAAAATTATCATCAATGCTAAAACAACTAGTCCAGCAGTCTGCAATTCAGTGGAAACAGTATTAATTCATCAAGATATTGCTAATGAATTTCTGCCTATAATGTGCAATCAACTCAAAGAATATAATGTTGAAATTCGCGGTTGCGAAAAATGTCGTCAAATTTGTGCAGATTTAAAACCGGCAACTGATGAAGATTGGTCAACTGAATATAGCGATTTAATCCTTTCTGTAAAAATTGTTGATAATATCAATGTTGCTATAGACCATATCAATACCTTTGGCAGTGGTCATTCTGAAGCAATTATTACTGATAGTTATACAAACGCTTTAAATTTCCAACAAGATGTTGATGCTGCAACCGTATATGTAAATTCTTCAACTCGTTTCACTGATGGCAACGAATTTGGTTTTGGGGCAGAAATTGGTATTAGTACACAAAAATTACACGCTAGAGGTCCTATGGGTCTTAAGGCACTCACTACTATGAAGTATTTAATCTACGGTGAAGGTCAAATTCGTTAATGTTTCGCTCATTTTTAAAGTTATTTAAAAATTATTACGCTACACCGAAAGGTAGACATGATATTAATGATTATGCTCGTGCAGTTATAATCATTGCTATCGTGTCCATCATAATTTCGTTAATTTTAGCATATTTTATTTTATAATATACGGAGTAATATATGAGAAAAATCGGTATTATGGGTGGTACTTTCGATCCTATTCATGTAGGGCATTTAATGATAGCGGAAGCTGTATGGGATGAATATAAATTAGAAAAAGTTTTATTCATTCCCTCGGCAAATCCGCCACATAAACATGATGTATTAACTTCAGCTAAACATCGTTTTAACATGACTTTACTTGCAACATGTTCTAATCCGCATTTTGAAGTATCATCTATTGAAATGGACCGTACTGGTCCTTCTTATACTATTGATACAATTAAAACCTTAAAAAAAATATACGGCGATGATACAGATTTTTACTTCATCATCGGTGCTGATTGCATTCATGAATTGCCAACTTGGCACAAAATAGATGAGCTTTTAAAAATCTGTAAATTCATTGTGACAAAACGACCTAGTTATAAATTAGATTTAAGTATTATTGCAAAAGAATTCGGTGATTATAACATTCAATTATTGGAAACACCAGAACTGGAAATTTCTTCTACAGATATCCGTCAGCGTATAAAAAAGGGCTATTCCATTCAATACATAACCACCGAACAAGTTCAGCAATATATTCGCAAAGAAGAGCTTTATTTATAAACTAACTTATTGTATAATTGTTTATAAAGTTACTACCTATTTTTTATATAATACAATTTATTATATAATCACTGGCTTTAAACCAGAAATATATATCATATCAAATAAAGAAGGAGACCGCAATGTTAGGGGATTTATTACGTAAAACGCGTGAACAAAAAAATTTATCAATAGACGATATCGAAAAGGGTACAAATATTCGAAAACTCTATATCAAATCCATCGAAGACGGCGATTATGACAAACTTCCAGGCGAAGTTTTCTTAAAAGGGTTTATTAAAACTTATGGTAGATTTTTGGGATTGGATGGACCAAAACTCATTGAGCAATATAAAGCTGAAAAAAATTCATCAATTTCAAATCCACCAATTTCATCTGAAGCTAAAACAGAAACTACTAAAACACCGACTGAACCAGTTGCTTCTACAGACAATACAACCACGACACCAGATAACACACAACAAAAAAGCAATGAAAAACCAAACAAGCCTGTTACTAAAAATGAAAAACCAAGCAAACCTGTTACTAAAAATGAAAAACCAAACAAGCCTGTTACTAAATCTGTACCAAATATTGATGATTTTAATGACAGTAAACAATATTTAGAAACAAAAAATTCTGGTAAAACCAAGAAAAATATCATCATTATTGCTAGTATCATCATAGTTATTGTTGCTGGCGCTATTGCTTTTCTATCAAGTCAAGGTTCTAATGACGAACCTGCTACAACTAATAACCAACCAAAAACAGAACAAGCACAACCTCAACAACAAAATACACCAGCTCCAGCCTCTGTAAGTGGTAGTGAAGTCAGTGCTGTATTTAGTCAAGACTGCTGGACAGAAGTAAAAGTTGATGGTAATACTGTATTATCTGAAATTGTTAAAGCTGGTTCTACTTTAAATTGGAAAGGCAATAATCAAATTGAAATAACAGTTGGTAATGCTGGCGCTGTTGATGTTACTTTCAATGGACAAGTACAAGGTAAAATGGGCGATTTAGGTGCTGTTGTAACAAAATCTTTTGTTGCACCAAATGCAACTCCAGCTACTCAACAACAACCAGTACAACAACAAAATCAATAATTAAGTAAAATTTTTAAGAGAAGGTGAATAATTTTATGAAATGTCCATTCTGTGCAGCTCCCGACAGCCGTGTGGTAGACTCACGTACTACTGATGATGGTAATTCTATAAGACGACGCCGTGAATGTACAGTTTGCGGCAAACGGTTCACCACTTATGAAGCTGTTGAAAAAGTGCCTTTAATGGTTATAAAAAATGACGGTCGCCGTGCTGTTTTTGATAAAGAAAAACTATTAAAAGGCATTATTCGTTCCTGTTATAAACGAGATATCCCTGCTGAAAAAATAATAAAATTAACCGATGATATCGAGAAAGAACTCAGAAATATGATGCGACATGAAATATCAAGCAAAACAATTGGTGAAGTCGTCATGAAATATTTGAGAACCTTTGACAAAGTTGCCTATATTCGATTTGCTTCTGTTTATCGCAAATTCTCGGATATTGATAATTTTAAACAGGAACTGGAAAATCTCAATGCTACTAATAAAGATAAAAATTGAAAAAAGCTCACTTCAGTGAGCTTTTTTCTTATTAGTTGGTAGTACTTTCACTAACTTTTTTATTGATTTTAGCATTGATGGTGCTACTATATCTTTTATTTTTGTTGCCACATAAAATCTTGTTTTTCTTTCTACAAATGTTGATAAACAAGCTTTAGACTTTCCTCTACTAGATACCATAGTATCTAACTCCCAATGTCCAAATGTTTTTCTACTTTTTACCTCTTTCGATCTAGTTGTAATATTATTTTCTATTTTCAGAAATAAGTTTAGAAAGAACTTCATTATATTTACTAGAGTGAAAAGAATTTTTACGACGTTTAATATAACTATTATGAATAGATGTAGAGCTTTTTCCATTTTATTACGAGATAATTCTCGAGCAATAGTAGAATGGTGACGATGTAAAAATTTAGCAATAAAACGAGTAGAATAACATAAAATAGAAAGAACCTCTATATGAATACTTAAGATATGGTAAGATAATGAGTCTTTTAATTTTTTAGGTGTCGCACTTCATTATACAATCTATCATTTACAAAAAAATTGAAAAAACAGTAGATTATTCTACTGTTTTTTTTATTTACTTATATCCCCTATGGGAGCTTGTAGGCATTTATTTAGATTATTATACTTAGTATAAAAGTATTATTTATATTGACTTAGTGTAAACTTTAAGTTTTAAACTAATTTATGATTTTATTTTGGGGAGTGTATATAATGGAAATAAAAAATCGTATTGTAAATTATTGGAGTCAACGTAGTAAAGATTTTGCCCAATTACGTCATCAAGAGCTTGAAAGTTATATGGCAAATTTATGGCTTAATGAAATAGAACAATATTTACCAAATAAACCATGTAAAATCCTCGATGTAGGAACTGGTTCTGGCTTTTTTGCTATTTTACTAGCAAAATATGGACATTATGTTGAAGGTATAGATTTGACAGCGTCTATGATTGATGAGGCTAAACTATTAGCACAAAAATCACAAGTAAATGCTGTTTTTAAAGTTATGGATGCTGAAAATTTGATTTATGCTACTGAAAGTTTTGATATTGTACTCACAAGAAATTTAACTTGGACTTTACCTCATCCATATCAAGCCTATAGTGAATGGTTTCGTGTATTAAAAAAAGGTGGATTATTACTCAATTTTGATGCAGATTATGGCAAAGAACATTTAGTACAAGATTTAAATTCATTGCCAAACAATCACGCTCATCATAATATAAATTATTCACTATTAAAAGAATGTGATTTTATAAAAAATAATCTTGATATATCCCGTTTAATGCGTCCACAATGGGATAGTAATACTTTAAAGAAAATCGGATTTACACATGTATATACTGATGAAACTGTAGGTAAACGTATTTATAAGGAACATGACCAATTTTATAATCCAACACCGTTGTTTTTAATCAAGGCGGTGAAATAAGTGCTATGAAAAAATACATTATACATCGTTTGTTGCATTTAATCCCAATTCTTTTGGGCATTACCATTTTATCCTTTGGATTAATGCACACTGTAGCAGGCGATGCTGTTGATGTAATGGAAGCTAATCGAGGTATTGTTTTATCAGAAGGAGCCAAAACTCATCTACGCAGTGAATTAAATTTAGATAAGCCTTTTATCGTTCAGTATGGTATTTGGTTAAAAGAAACATTATCTGGTAATATGGGCAATTCCTATATTTCGGGTAAACCTGTTTTTTCTACTTTTTTAGAAAAACTTCCTGCTACAATTCTTTTAACTTTTTCTTCTATAGTATGTACAATTATAATATCATTTCCACTGGGAATTATATCTGCTATTAATCACAACAAATGGAGTGATTATCTTATTCGCTTTTTCAGTTTTGTTGGCAATTCATTACCAGGATTTTTTGTTTCATTACTATTAATATATTTTTTTGCTCTAAAATTAAATTGGTTTCCTGTAATGAATTCTTCTCTTAGTCTCCAAAGTCTTGTTTTACCTACTATGACTTTAACCATTGCTATGAGTGCAAAATACATTCGTCAAATTCGCACTATCATTTTAGAAGAATTAAATAAAGATTATGTTATTGCGGCTAAAGCACGCGGTATACGTTTTAAAACAATATTATTTACCAGTATAATGAAAGTTACGCTTTTGTCTTTTATTACACTAATCTCTTTATCCATTGGTTCATTATTAGGCGGGACTGCCATTATTGAATCCATATTTATGTGGGATGGCGTAGGAAAAATGGCTGTTGATGCTATTTTAATGCGTGACTATCCTATAATTTTAGCATACGTTGTTTGGTTAGCTATTATTTACGTAATCTTTAATTTATTTGCAGATATATTATATCATTATCTTGACCCGCGAATTCGTCTAGGATTGAAGGAATAATTTATGAATGTGAAATTTGCTATTTTATGTATATTAGTAACGTTGTTACTTTTCATTGCTATTTTCGCTCCTATTATTACTCCATTTGACCCATATGCACAAAATTTATCTAATGCTTTAAAACCACCTAATACCATTCATCTTCTTGGTACTGACCAATATGGCAGAGATTTATTATCACGTGTTATCATGGGAGCACAAACTACTATATTAGCTTCATTAGCTCTCGTATTTATTATCACTGTAATTGGTACTTCTATTGGCATTATTTGCGGTTATTTTGGTGGTAAGATAGATACTATTTTAATGCGTATTTCCGATATTTTTCTGGCTTTTCCTGGTATGGTTTTTGCTATCGCTGTAGCTGGTATGCTCGGAGGCAGTATTTTTAATGCTATAATTGCACTTGCTTGCATATCCTGGCCTAAATTTGCTCGACTAGCTAGAGCGCAAGTTTTGACTATAAAAGACTCTACTTTTATCTATGCTGCAAGATTAAATAATTGTAGTTCAACAAAAATCATGTTTTGTCATATATTTCCTAATATCATTGGTATAATTTTAACAACAGCCATTTTAGACATTGGAACTATGATAATGGAAATAGCTGGTCTTTCATTTTTAGGATTAGGCGCTTTACCTCCAACGGCTGAATGGGGAGCTATGATGAGTGGCAGTAGAAATATGTTACAAACAGCACCATGGATTATTTTAGCACCTGGTTGTGCTATTTTTATTTCAGTTAGTTTATTTAATATATTAGGAGATACTATACGAGATAAATATCATTTATAATTTATAGGAGGATAAATGAAAAAATATTTTTTATTAAGTTTTTTACTTATAATATTATTGGTTTTTTCTGGTTGTGATAATAATTCAAATAATATTAGCCATGAAGAAAAAATTTTTCATTATGGTACTACTGCTTATGGTGTAGAAATGGGAAATACGGGACTTAATCCTCATAGTAACTATTCTGGTTGGTCTACTGTTCGATATGGCGTAGGCGAAACATTATTTAAATTTAATAATAATATGCAAATTGAACCATGGCTTGCCACTTCATATGAACAAATAGATGATTATACTATCAAAATAACCTTAAAAGATAGTATAAAATTCTCAAGTGGACGAAATTTAGACGGACAGGCCGTAAAAGAATGCCTAGAACATTTAATCGCAGTCCATGACCGTGCACCAAATGATTTAAAAATACAAGAAATCACCGCCGAGGGACAAAATGTCATAATAAAATGTTTCGAAAAAGTTCCTTCATTATTAAATTATTTAAGTGACCCTTACGCAACTATAATTGACATGCAATACGGTATAACTAACGATAGAAATGTTGCAGGAACAGGGCCATTTATTGCTACTAAAATTTCTGATACGGAAATAGAACTTGAAAAAAATCCCAATTATTGGAATGGTAATGTCGGTATGGATAAAGTAATCATCAAAGAAATAATTGATGGTGATACACTTACTATGGCAATGCAATCTGGTGAATTAGATGCTGTACAGGGTTTACCATACGCTAGTCTTGAATTATTTAAAAACAACGATAAATATCATATAAGTTCAACCGATACATCACGTTGCTTCTTCGCTCAACTAAATTACGCTACACCAGCATTACAAGATTATAATGTACGTAAAGCTATCGCCATGAGCATTAATAAAACTGGTTTCACCGATAATTTATTACATGGTAATGGTACAGTAGCCGTCGGTGCTTTTCCTAATAATTTTTCCTTTGGCAATCAAAATGTAAATGCTCCTCAATTCAATTTACAAGAAGCTAAAAATTTACTCACTCAGTCAGGTTGGATTGATACCGATAATGATGGTTACGTAGATAAAAATGGACAAAAACTTACTATTCGTTGGCTGACTTATCCTGGACGACAAGAATTACCCCTTTTAGCCGAAGCAGTACAAGCTAGTTTAAAACAAATCGGTATTGATGTTATTGTAAACAATACTGCCAACCAACAAGATTTTTTAGATAAAGGCGATTGGGATATTTATGCTAGTGCATTTGTTACAGCTCCTACTGGCGACCCTGAATATTTTTTCACAACGCATTGCTTACAAAATTCCGCCAAAAACAGAGGGCATTATTACAACCCAGAACTTGAAAAACTATCTAAACAATTGCATGAAGAATTTGACCCGCAAAAACGAAGTGAATTAGCTATAAAAATGCAACAAATAATTTTAGATGATTGTGCATTCATTTTTGCTTCTCATTTAAAAATGTCTTTTATCATGAAAAATAATGTAACAGGCTTTGAAGCTCATCCTTCCGATTATTACGAAATCACGGCTAATTTAAATTATAATTAAGAGGGTAGATTTATGGCTTTATTAGAAATTCATGATTTAAATATTTCCTTTGAACACCAAAATATTATTTCCAATATAAATTTTTCACTTAACGAAGGAGATATTCTCGGTATTGTTGGCGAGTCTGGCTGTGGTAAATCAACCTTATTACGAGCAATATTAAATATTTTACCTGCTAACGCTACAATTACAAACGGAACTATTTTATATAAAAATGAAAATCTAAATACTTTATCTTTATCGCAAATACGTCATATACGAGGTAAAGAAATTGGTATGATTTTTCAAAATGCCCAAACATCATTTTGTCCAGTTAGAACGATTGGTGAGCAATTATGGGAAAGTGTCAACGAGCATTATTCTAACTACACAAAAAAAGAAGTTTTTGCTTTAGTTATTGATTTATTTAATAAAATTCATTTACAAAACGGTGAAAAAATTTTGCATAGTTATCCATTCAATCTATCTGGTGGCATGAACCAAAGAGTTGCTATTGCTTTGGCAATGGTATTAAAACCCAAATTATTACTAGCAGATGAACCTACTTCAGCACTTGATGTTGTATCCCAAGCACAAGTAATTGAAGAAATGATGAAACTTCAGCAAATATATAATACAAGTATTATACTGGTTTCTCACAATACAAATCTTGTTCAACATATAGCTGATAAAATAGCAGTCATGCAAAACGGCAAATTTGTCGAATATAATATAACAGAACAAATCATCACTAATCCCAAACATAATTATACAAAAAAACTGCTTCAATCTGTATTTTCTTTATAGTGGAGTTGATTTCATGAATCCAATTTTAACCGTAAACGATTTAACTAAAAAATACATTCGCGATAAAACTGATTTTTTAGCTGTAGATAATATCAGTTTTAAACTATTTAAAGGCGATTGTTTAGCTATTGTAGGTGAATCCGGTTGCGGAAAATCTACAACAGCAAATTTAATCACTAAACTAAAAAAAGCTGATAGTGGTGAAATTTTATTTAATAATATAGATATTACTAAAGCTAATGGAAAATCATTACAATATATTTATCAAAAAATACAAATGATATTTCAATTTCCCCAAAACTCATTTAATCCACACCAAAAATTAAATAATGCTATTATAGAACCTTTAATAAATAATGGCATGACTAAAAAAGAAGCACAAAAACAATTACCTTATTTGCTCAATTTAGTTGGACTGGATTTAAAAATGATAAATAATAAATATTCTTATGAACTCAGTGGGGGACAGTGCCAACGTGTAGCTATTGCTAGAGCTATTGCTATAAAACCAGAAATATTAATTTGCGATGAAGCAACTTCCGCTTTAGATGTAATCAATCAAAAACAAATAGTAGATTTATTAAAAAGACTACAACACCAATTTAATCTTTCCATAATTTTAATTACACATGACTTAGCCTTAGTACGCCAAATTTGCAATCGAGTCATTGTAATGCACCAAGGCAAAATAATCGAAGAAAATACGACAAAGCAAATTTTATACAATCCTCAACAAGAATATACAAAACTTTTAATTCGCTCAATCATATAAAAAAATGGTAACAGAAATATTTTTAAAAGAAGTGTCGCACTTGGATTGACAATCCATCATAAGCAAAAGATGTACATAACAATATATCGTATACAACTATATATTATTAGTATAAATTTATCTATAATATATCTTTTATTTGTAGATTTTAGTGAATTTATTATTGACAACCATATTAAAATATATTACACTAATAAACGACAAAGACGTCCTATTCATTTGAATAGGGCGTTTTTTATTTTATAAATAAGAAGGGATTTTTTTGGTAGAACTTATACGATATACAGAAAAAGTCAATGATTTATTAAAACGGTACGGCGTAAAATTTGGTATTTATAAAAACAATGAATTTCACGAACAATTATTTCCATTTGATTGCCTACCACGCATAATCACTAAAAAAGAATTTGAATATTTAACTATCGGATTAATTCAACGTGTTGATGCTTTAAATGCTTTTTTAAGTGATATATATGGAGAAAAATGTATTATTAAAGACAATGTCATTCCGCCAGAATTTGTTTATTCTTCTAGTGGTTACTCAGTAGAATGTGAAGGCATTGTACCACCTAAAAATATTCATTCTCATATTTCTGGTATTGATTTAGTACAAGCTAAAAATGGAATATGGTACGTATTAGAAGACAATTTACGTGTACCAAGTGGTGCATCGTATCCGATGATTGCTCGTTCTATATGCCGTCGTGCTAGCCCTATGACTTATGTGCACAACGAAGTAGTTGATAATCGCAATTATGGTACCATGCTCAAAGAAGTTATGGATTATGTAAACACTGGCGGTATTAATGCTGTATTTACACCAGGCAGAATGAATGCCGCTTATTTTGAACATGCTTATTTAGCAGAAAAAACGGGTGCTGTACTCGTTAGCACTGATGATGTTATTGTACAAAATGATTATTTATACTTTAAAAATTATACTGGTTCTTTAACGAAAATCGGTGCACTTTATCGACGTATTTCTGATGACTATTTAGACCCAATGACTTTCCGTGAAGATTCTTTAATCGGCATACCACATCTCATGGAAATTTATAAAAAAGGCAATGTTGCTATTATTAACGCCCCTGGAAATGGAGTAGCTGATGATAAAGGCATTTATTATTTTGTACCAAAGATGATTGAATATTACTTAAATGAAAAACCTATTTTAAATAATGCACCTACTTATTTGCCATATTATAAAGATGACCTTCAGTATATTTTAACCAATTTTGATAAACTCGTTATTAAAGATGTTGCCGAAGCTGGTGGATATGGAGTATTTTTTGCCAATACACTTACACCTCAAGAAAAAACCACCTTTATCAATAAATTAAAACAAGAACCGCGTCGTTTTATTGCTCAAGAAGTTATTGATTTTAAAGGCTTAGAAATTTTAGATGGGGAGCAACTAATTGAACGTAAAGCAGATTTACGTGCCTTTGTTTTAAGTGGTGAAATCACTAAAGTATGGAAAAGTGGTTTAACCCGTTTTTCTCGTAATCCAAATAGTTTCATTGTAAATTCATCACAAGGTGGAGGTTTTAAAGATACATGGATATTATCGCGTTAAATAAGATTGATAATTTAATATGGTTAGGACGTTATAGCGAACGCGTTTACAGTACTATTAAGGAATTTTTTATTAGTTATGATAAAATGATAGAACATCCCGATTTCTACATCAAGTACTGTAACAATTTTAAAATTCCTAATATCTACAGCGACATAGAGGATTTTATAAAACGATATATAAAAGATACAAATGATCCTAATTCTATTATTTCTAATTTATATCGTGCTTATGATAATTGTATTATTTTACGTAATGAAATTGGTACACAAACTATGTCTTATTTAGAACTTGCCGTAAATGATTTATCTTCCCTAAACGACTTTGATTCCTTTATAATTGACTTGCAAAATATTCTTGACCATATTCTTGCTTTTTGGGCATCACTTGATGATGAAATAGCGAACCATGAAGTACGCAATATCATAAAACTAGGTAGACGACTTGAACGGCTAGATATATATCTTTATCTTCATAAAGACATAAAAGAACTGATAAAAGCTTATGATATGCTGGAGTACCGTTTGAATTATTCACATATTCCTTATAATAAAGAAGCTTTTATTCAACTACAATCTATGCTAAAAAATCAAAATTCTTTGAATTACAACAAAGCTATCTCGCTTACAGAAAGTTTGATTTAATATCATGAAAAATATGTATATGGATTATTATTTAAAAATTTCTTTTGATAATAAAGTAAATCATCACTTTTTTTCCTTAAGATGTTTTCCAAAAACTGAACCCCGCCAAATCATAAGCGATGTACGTATTAGTTTAGATGCAGATTATTTCTCATTTAGTAAGGATAGTTTTGGCAATCGATATTGGTATGGTTACAAAGAACAGAAATCTACCGAACTCAATCTACATGTAACAGCAAAAGCATTAGTAAATTGGCAGGAATACGATTTTGACAATCATTTAAACGATGTATTTTGTTTACCTACATCACAAACTACTATAGGCAAAAATTTATTACCCTTTTATCAAGAATGTCTTATCAAAACAGAAAATATCTCTAACGACTATGAAAAAAGTCTGTCTATCATGCAACTTATACATGATACTATGACTTACGTTCCTAAAATAACTAATATAAAAACAACAGCAGATGAGGCTTTTTCTTTAAAAAAAGGTGTGTGTCAAGATTATGCTCAGATTATGTTAGCTATTACACGCAAATTAAAAATCCCCTCTCGATATGTATCTGGTGTAATGTTAAATGAAAAATTTACTCATGCTTGGGTAGAAATTTTCGCAAATAATCGCTGGTATGGGCTTGACCCTACAAATAACATTCTTGTAAATGATGCCTATATTGTTTTTTCTCGCGGTCGCGATTATAAAGATTGTTTAGTAAACAAAGGAATTTTTCTTAGTCCTGTAGCTGTCAAACAATCTCAAAACATCATATTAAAAGTTGAGGAGGTATAATTTATGGAAATCACGGTATGTAATATTCCATTACCGATAGATGAACATTATATGATAAAAAAGCAACGTCTTATAAGCCAAAACTCACAAGCTCGTCTTTGCATCGTCAGTGGTATACATGGTGATGAACTTGAAGGGCAATATGTATGTTATCGCTTACAAGAAAAATTAAAAAAATTAAGTGATAAATGGAACGGCATTGTAGATATCTATCCTTGCTTAAATCCATTAGGAATGGATTCCATTACCCGTAAAGTTCCAATGTTTGATTTAGATATGAATCGTATTTTTCCAGGTGATGCAGAAGGCTCTATGGTTGAATATGTATCAAGTTGTATTATTGATGATATATTAGGGGCTGATTTAGTTATAGATATTCATGCTAGCAATATTTATCTGCGAGAAATTCCTCAGATTAGAATTAATGAACAACAAAAAGAAAAGTTATTGCCCATGGCAAAATGGCTAAATATGGATTATATATGGATTCATTCTGCTTCTACTGTATTAGAAAGCACTTTTGCTTATTCCTTAAACGAACAATGGACGCCTACTCTCGTCGTAGAAATGGGTGTTGGTATGCGCTTAACCCCTTCTTATGGCGATAGACTTTGCGACGGTATTTTAAATGCCATGATGCACCTTGGTATGATGGAAGTGCAAAAATTATCTATAAAAAAACCAATTATAAGCACAGATGGACAAGTACATTTTCTTAATGCTCCTTGTTCTGGTTTATTTATCCCCGTTGTTCATCATGAAAATCTCGTGCATAAAGGTGATTTAATCGGTCATATTGTAAATCCATTAGGCGGTGTTATAAAAAACGAAATAATATCTCCATGTGATGGATTATTATTTACTTTACGCGAATACCCAATTGTCAATGAAGGCAATCTACTAGGTCGTTTATTGGAGTGTACATTATGAAAAAAAAGTTGATTTATGAATTAAAATCTCTTTATAGAGATAGCTTACGTGTTTATGCTTATGAATTTGGTGAAGGCGAAGATAGCGTCTGTATAGTTGGAGCATTAAGGGGTAATGAAGTTCAACAAATGTATATCTGTTCTTTGCTTATTGAACGATTAAAATTCTATGAAGAAAACAATTATATCACTCAAGGGAAAAAAATTGTTGTTATTCCATGTATTAATACTTATTCTATGAACCAAGCAAAACGATTTTGGCCACAAGATGATACTGATATTAATCGCATGTTTCCAGGCTATTATGCAGGCGAAACAACTCAACGTATCGCAGAAAGTATTTTTGATGCCGTAAAAAATTTTCCTTACGGTATTCAATTCACTAGTTTTTATATTCCAGGACAATTTTCTACTCACATTCGTATGATGAAAACAGGTTTAGAAGACATTGAAACTAGTAAATTATTTGGATTGCCATATGTTATAGTCAGAGCCCCTCGTCCATATGATACAACCACACTCAACTATAATTGGCAAATATGGAATTGCAAAGCCTACTCCCTTTATACAAAAGCGTGTGATTTTATTGATAAAACTAGTGCCAAAGAAGCATGTCGTAGCGTACTCCGTTTTCTTTATGAAAAACAACTAACTACTCTCCCTATACCAGGTGGATTTCATAGCGAAATAATTGAAGAAGACCGCATGCTTTCTATAAAATCTAAAACAGCAGGTTTTATGGAACGATTAGTTAAAGTAAATAAAGAAGTCCATAAAGGAGAAATACTCGCCCGAATTTATGACCCCTATGAACATACCATCATTGAAGAATTAACTGCACCATGCAATGGAACAGTATTTTTTGTTCATGCTAAAAATATCGTTTATGCTCATACATCTATAGTTAAGTTAAAAATAAATAATATCTAAAAAGGCTGTAGCAAAAATTTGCTACAGCTATTTAACTTTCTAAAAAAGTTTTTATACGTTCTTGTCTAATCCATTCACCAATTTTTTTACCCTGTATATTTTGGGGACAATTCTTCATAGAAACACTGTGTAATTTTTTTAAATACGATTTATAATCAGCTAAATAATATGGAAGACCTTTACTATCTGCTAAAATTACACAATTAAAACCATCAAAACCAAGCGGATTTTTTTCTACTGCCAATAACAAATCAACAATCTTAGATACTTTAGCTAATCTTGCCGCTCGCATATGTTCTTTTATTACAAATAAACCACCCTGCAGCCATTTTTTCGGCAAGGTCATACGTTTATTCCATTTAAGTAAAATATCGCCACCTATTCGCTCATGTCCATAATGATGCGGTAACATTTCTCTTGGCGTAGCCCCTTTGCCAATATCATGTACTAATCCTGCAAAACGAACAGCTAAATCATCCGTTATACCCGCTACCAAATCTACAATTTCCATCGTATGCTCAAAAGCATCTCCTTCCGGATGAAAATATTCTGGCTGAATTTTACCAATAAGTGCATAAATTTCTGGAAATAATATTTCTAATAAATCAGCTCTTTGTAATACTCGAAAAAATACAGATGGATACTCTGTAGCTAATGCTTTTTTTAACTCTTCAAAAATTCGTTCTTGTGGTTCATAAGAAAATTCATCTTTACATAAACGCATAAAATTAAATGTATTCATCTCTACCGTAAAATTAAATTCAGCTGCTTGTCTTGCTACTCTTAAAGCACGTACTGGGTCATCAACAAAATAATGAGATATCGCCCTTATTTTTTTATCCTCAATATCTTTTATGCCACCATATAAATCAATCAATTTTTTATTTAATACATCATACGCAATAGCATTCATCGTTGTATCTCGACGATATAAATCTTCTTCAATCGTTACTGTTTCATCATAAATCGTGTCAAAGCCTTTATATCCATGTCCTGATTTTTTTTCTTTACGTGCAAAAGCTACTTCACATTTTTTTCCATCTATTTCTAATAAATAAACGGGAAAAGATTTACCAATTTTTTCGGCTCGTGGAAAATTACTTACAAAAATATCTTCTTTCAAATGACAAATTACATAATCTTTGTCTTTCGGTGGATAATGACGCAATGTATCGCGTACCCAACCGCCAACAATATAAACCTTACCACCCCAAGTAGCAATTTTTTTTGCAAAATCTATTTCATTCATATTATTACTCACTTTCAAGTATGATAAAAAAAATATCCCTGTTTTTAGCAGAGATATTTTTTTTATTTTATTGAATTATCTTAGCACCTTCACAATCAATATCCAAAACTAAATATCTTGCTTTTATTTTATGCTTAGCAAAAGCTTCCACCATGGCTTTACCAATTTTTTCACCATTTTCTACTGTATATGCTATAAGTGTAGGGCCTGCTCCGCTTATAGTTGTGCCAAGTGCGCCATTTTCATTAGCGATTTTAAATACGTCATTCATTCCCGGAATTAAATCAGCACGATATGGTTGGTGCAATTTATCTTCAAATGCGCCTTTTAAAACATCTACTTTTCCTTGACTGAGCGCACCAATAATCATAGCAATATGACCAATATTAAAAATAGCATCTTTAAGCGGTACTTGTTGTTTTAATACAGCACGTGCTTTTTTGGTCGGCAAATAAAAATCCGGTATTGCCACTACCATTTTCAAAGAAAAATTAGGCAAAAATGATATATATTTTAATTTTTTGTCAAGAAATGTACTGACCGTAACACCACCAAATAATGCTGGAGCAACATTATCTGGATGACCTTCTATTGCTGTCGCCATTTCAAATATTTCCTGCACAGAATATTTATTATCAAGACAGACGTTAGCTGCTACAAGTCCTGCAACAATTGCTGTAGCACTACTTCCTAAGCCACGCGACAACGGCACATTATTCGTCATTTTAATATATGCACCCTTATAATCAGCACCTGCTTTATCCACTAATTCTTTTATACAGCGCCAAACCATATTTCTACTATCTTTAGGAATATGTTCTGCTCCATCACCATATATTTCTATCGTTAATTTATTTTCTTTTAATAAAGTTAATTCTAATTCATTATAAATACTACAGGCAATACCCATTACATCAAAACCAGGTCCGCAATTAGCTGTTGTCCCTGGCACTTTGACTTTTACGGATTTACTGCTATTCACAAAATCAATCCTCCTGAGGCATTATTACGCGTATCATATTACTGATTTCATTTACAACGTCTAAATTATTCAAACGAACTTTTACATCCTCTATTTGTTTATTATTAACATCATGCGTAATTGCCACGATTTCTGAACGATCACCTACTTTTCGTTTTTGAATTACAGAATGTAGGCTAATTTCACTTTCGCCAAATGCTGTTGCTATAGCACCGAGTACACCCGGTTTATCTTCAACTAATAATCGAATATAATAACCTGACATAACTTTATCTGGCGGACAAAGTTTCTTTTCTTCATAGCAAGTACAACGAATTTTACCAAAACGGTCTTTACCCATATCTCGAGCAACATCAATAATATCAGCAAGTACAGCTGAAGCTGTTGGTTTTTCACCAGCACCTCTACCATAAAACATGGTATCGCCTACAGCATTACCATGAATAAATACTGCATTATATACATTTCTTACTGAAGCCAATGGATGAGCTTTCGGTAAAAATGTTGGATGAACTCTAACATCAATTCCATCAATTGTATTTTTAGCCACTGCTAATAATTTAATAGTAAAACCGAGTTCTTGGGCATAATTGATATCTTCAGGAGTAATTTTTGTAATACCCTCTACCTGTACATCATCAAGATTAATACGAGTATTAAAGGCAATAGAAGATAAAATAGCAATTTTTCTAGCTGTATCCAATCCTTCCACATCGGCTGTTGGGTCTGCTTCAGCATAACCTTTTGCCTGAGCTCTCTGAAGTGCTGTAGCATAATCCATACCTTTTTCTGCCATTTTAGTCAACATATAATTTGTCGTGCCGTTTACTATGCCGATTAAATCTGTAATTTTATTGGCAGTCAAACTCTGTTTAAGTGGTGTAATAATCGGAATACCGCCACCTACACTAGCCTCAAACATAAAATCAACATCATTTTTTTCTGCTGCATCAAACACATCTTTACCAAATTGTGCTACAACATCTTTATTAGCTGTTACAACATGTTTACCATTATTCATAGCTTGAAGCATATATTCACGCGCTGGATGAATGCCACCTAAAAGTTCTACCACGATATCTATTTCTTTATCATTTAAAATATCGTCAGGATTGGTGGTAAGTGTTACTTTTTCCGCTAAGGATTTATGTTTCTCCAAATTGCGAACTAAAACTTTTGTTACTTCTATATCGCAACCAATTTTTTCTTTAATATCATGATAATTATCTTGTAATACTTTTATCACACCTGTGCCGACTGTTCCGCCACCAAGCAATCCTAATTTTATCTTCTTTACCATAATATCATTCCTCTCTAACGTTTTAATATTAAACTTGACCGATTACTTCTAAACGTCTTACACCGTTAATCATACGCAACTTATCTAAAAGTGCTTCAAGATCAATGTCCATATTTTTCGTTTCTATAGAAACAGTAGCTACTGCTACGCCTTGTAGAGGAATACCCTGATTTATAGTTAACACATTTCCTTTATCTTCAGAAATCATATTGAGTACATTAGAAAGTACACCTTGTTTATTATCTAACATAAACGATACTGAAACTATTTTATTAATACTTGCTTCATAAAAAGGAAGCACAAAATCTTTATATTTATAATATGCGCTACGACTTAAACCCATTTTAGAAACGGCTTCATTTATAGTCATATTATCATAACAGCGCAACATTTCTTTTACCTTTATTGTTTTTTTTATTGCCGATGGTAATATATCTTCTTTTACTAAATAATATCCTGAATCTTTTTTTGTCATTATTAACGTCCTCCGTACTTGTACAATGGATAATTTTCTTTATATAGTAGACATTATATCATCTTACAAATAGAATAGCAAAGGATATTTTACATTTTGGTAAAATTTATCTACTACCAGCTTTTATCTTATTTTCTGTACCATTCATAAGTCGCACGATATTAGATTTATGGCGATAAATAACGAATAACGCTGCTACAATCCCGAATAATACAAAATCAAAAGATAGTCCTAAAACAAGCGCACAAATAGGTACAAGTATAGCCGCTATAATAGAACCGAGTGATACATATTTACTAATTAATACCACAATAAGCCATACTAAAAAGACAATTGCTGATACTAAAGGCATGAGCATAATTAATACGCCTAGACCTGTAGCTACACCTTTACCACCTTTAAATTTTAAAAACAATGATAACGAATGTCCAACAATCGCCATAATACCGCCAATTATCATGGCAGTAGAACTACCAATAAATAACATGCCTAAATATACGCCAATCATACCTTTTAATAAGTCAGCTACAAACACGATAAATCCTGGTAATTTACCTAGTGTACGCCAAGCATTCGTTGCACCAATATTTTTACTGCCATATTGACGCAAATCAACGTGCCAAAATGTCTTACCTAAAATTAGCCCACTTGGAATGGAACCAATTACATAACTTAAAACTATCACTATAACATACGATAGCATTATTCATCATCCTCTTTTCGTCCGCGCACAACTAATTTAAGTGGCGTACCTTCAAAACCGAATGACTCACGCAATTTATTTTCCAAAAAGCGTAAATAAGAAAAATGCATAAGTTCCGGGTCATTGACAAATATCAAGAATTTTGGTGGTTTAATATCCGCCTGCGTCATAAAATAAATTTTAAGCTGTTTACCTTTATGTGAAGGTGGTGGATTTATAGAAATAGCATCTAATACCAGCTGGTTCAATATACTTGTCTGAATACGCATTGCTTGCTGTTCTGCAACGTATTTAACTAAATCAACTACACGATGTACACGCTGTTTTGTAAGAGCTGAAGCATAAAGCACAGGAGCATACTGTAAAAAGCCTAATTCATCGCGAATATCTTCTGTAAAACGCAATGAAGTTTTATCGTCTTTTTCTATTAAATCCCATTTATTAACAACAATAACACAACCTTTACCCGATTCATGGGCATAACCTGCAATTTTTTTATCTTGTTCTGTTACGCCTTCTGGAGCAGACAATACCATTAAAACAACATCAGCTCTATCTACAGCACGCAATGAACGCATTACACTATACCGTTCTACTGGCATATCAATTTTAGCTTTACGGCGCATACCTGCTGTATCTATTAAAGTAAAATGCGTATCGCCATCTTCAAATTGTATATCAATGGCATCACGCGTCGTACCTGCAACATCACTTACAATTACACGTTCTTGACCTAAAAGAGCATTAACAAGAGAAGATTTACCTACATTAGGACGACCGATTACAGCAATGCGAATTTCATCATGTTCTATATCATCATCTAAATCTTTTGGGAAGTTCTTTATTATTTCATCAAGCAAATCACCAACATTTAACGCATTAGATGCTGAAATACCAATAGGGTCGCCTAAGCCCAAATTATAAAATTCAAATACATCCATATGTTGCTTAGGACTATCAATTTTATTTACAGCTACAATAACAGGCTTTCTTGTATTACGCAAAATATGACCAATTTCTTCATCATCATGTGTAAGACCTGTTCGTCCATCCACCATAAATACAATTACATCTGCTTCTTCAATGGCAAGGCGTGCCTGTTGACGCATTGAAGCTAAAATCTTACCTTCACCATCATTTTCTAATTCAATACCACCCGTATCAATCATTGTAAATTGATGATTGAGCCATTCCGCATCCATATAAATACGGTCACGTGTAACACCTGGAAAATCTTCTACAATTGATACACGTTTTTTACCAATCTGATTAAAAAATGTAGACTTACCAACATTTGGTCGTCCTACAATAGCAACTATAGGTTTAGCCAATTTATTCACCTCTTAAAATTAAATTTATTTTGTATAACCTGCATTTGACTGCCATGTGTAAATAGCTTTTGTACGACTACATTCTATATTATACCAATCTGCCAAAAGTTTTTTCAAATCACTTCCATCATCAACCACTTTTATCACTTCATCATTAAATGCTTTTTTCACATCATCTAGAGAATAGTCATCTAAAAAAATATCTTCACCCTGACGCAATGCACTAGAAGGAATTATTATACCATGACGCACATAATTTTGCTTCGATTTTTGTAAATTTTTTATAATATCTTGTCCTGTAAGTAACCCCGTTACTGTTACCTCATGACCAAAAAAATCATTTTCTACTGGAACTACATTTACATTTAAATTTTTAACTGGCAAATTTTTTACTAAATCTATTATTGTTTGACTTACTGATTTTCCACAAACAATATCGAGTACCAGTGGTTTTTCATATCCTTTTACATCAATTTTTGTCTGTTGCCACTGTTCAATAAAATTACGCACTAAACCAATGCCATTATCCAATTGCGGAAAACCATCATATTCTACCACACTCGGCAATGATTTTCTAGCCAATATATAAAACTCATCACTGAGATAAACAAATGCACTACCTGTTTCTTCACGCATTTTTTTTTGCCATTTTTGTACTTGGGCAATTACTTTCCTTGCGCCTTCACAATCAAATGTTTTCAGTGGATAACAATTTTCTCTAAATTTTGTTAAGCCTACAGGTACAATTCCTAAACTTTGCGCATAAGGACGCATATTAATAATATCTTCAATTGTTTTATCTAACTCAATACCATCATTTAAATCAGGACAAAGTACAATCTGTGTATGATATTCTATTTGAGCTTCATTTAATGCTTGAAGCTGTTCCATTATAAGTCCCGCCCTTTGCTGACGAAGCATTTTAGCACGAAGCTTGGGATTAGTCGTATGCACAGAAACATATAATGGCGATAAATGTAATTTTTTTATACGCTCTAAATCCTGCCTAACTAAATTTGTCATAGTAATAAAATTACCATAAAGAAAAGATAATCTATAATCATCATCTTTAATATACAACGAAGAACGCATATTAGGGGCTACTTGGTCAACAAAACAGAAATAACAATTATTTGCACATTGACGAATTTTATTAAAAACAGCCGATTCAAATTCTGCGCCTAATTCTTCATCAATATCTTTTTCAAAACTGATTATTTCCTGCTCTCCATCAGCATGTTCTACAAGCATCTCTATTTCTTCATCTGCTAGAGCAAAACTTAAATCAATAATATCCGTTAAATTTTGTTCATTGACAGCTATTATTTTATCACCCGGCACAAGTTCTAATTCTTGAGCTAATGAATTTTCATGTATAGCTGAAATGATTCCACCTTTTGTCAAAATCAAATCACCCCATTTATTTCATAATCAGAAAAAAAGAGTGATGAAAATCACCACTCTTTTATCATTTTTTATTAAACTAATTCAAAACATTATTCGTTGACTTCATCGCCAATAGTAGTAGCTTTTTCTGCTTCTTGTTGTTTAGCGAGAAAATCTTGATATTCTTTCTTTTCAGCATCTTGCTGAACTTTAGTAATGCTAAGAGCAATTTTTTTGTTTTCCATATCTACATGAATAACTTTAACTGTAACTTCATCGCCAACACTTACTGCTTCGGAAGCTTTAGTAATATGTTTTGGAGAAAGTTCGCGCATACGAATAAGACCATCAAAACCAGGTTCAATTTCCATAAATGCGCCAAAATCAGTTAATTTAACAATTTTGCCTTTTACATAAGAACCTACAGGATATTTTTCAGCTTTATCGAACCAAGGGTCACGAATTGTATCTTTAATACTTAAAGAAATACGGTTTGTTTCAGGGTCGAATGCTTTAACAAGAACTTCTACTTCTTGTCCTACAGAAAGAACATCAGCTGGATTTTTTACATGTTCCCAAGAAAGATCGGAAATATGTGCAAGTCCATCAACACCGCCGATATCAATAAATGCACCATAATCAACGATACGTTTAACAATGCCTTGACGTTTTTCACCTACTACAATACTAGCAAGTGCTTCTTCACGTTTTTTAGCACGTTCTTGTTCCAAAACTACACGACGAGAAAGAACAAGCCGCTGTTTTTTAGCATCTACTTCAATAATTTCTACAGCTACTTTTTGACCTACAAATTCGCTTAAATCTTTTACAAAATGAAGCGCAACTTGAGAAGCTGGAATAAAACCACGCAATCCACAAGCAGAAGTTAAAAGACCACCTTTTACTATTTGTTGAATTTCAACTTCAATAATTTCTTTAGCTTCTTTGATTTTTTCAACCTGTTGCCAAGCAACAAGACGATCTGCGCGAGTTTTAGATAAAATTACACCGTTTTCTCCGCCAAGAGCTACAACGTAAACGTCGATTTCATCACCAACTTTTACTACATCTTCAGCACTATCCGGTTCTGGATATGCTAATTCTTTTTTAGAAATAGGAATTTCTGTCTTATAACCGATATCTACATACGCTTCATCACGGTTGACCAAAACCACAGTACCCTTTATAACTTCATGTGGATTAAATTCCCTCATTGATTCTTCTTCTAATAAGCTTGCCATGTCTTGCACTTTTCATATACCTCCTTGATAATCCAGTCAGGCGTAGACGCTCCGGCTGTAATACCAATTTTTTTAATATCATTTAACCAATCATTTTGCAGTTCATCGGCGGTTTCTATATGATGTACTGCGCAATGCTCGGCACAAATTTGCGCTAATCTTGTTGTATTAGCACTATTACGACCACCTATAACAATCATTAAATCCACTTGTTGCGCTAATTTAATAGCCGCAGATTGTCTTTTTTCAGTAGCCGTACAAATCGTTTTTAATATCCTGATATCATGAGATTTATTCAATAAAATACTTACAATTTTATTAAAACTGTCTGCTGAAAACGTTGTCTGTGCCACAATACCCATACGTGGCGTAAAACCTATAGCATTTGCTTCTTCTTCTGTGCAAAGCACCAGTGAATTTTCACCAGCCCATTCTTTGATACTTTTAACTTCAGGATGTTCTTTTTCGCCTATAATAATAACTTTGAAGCCTTCATCAGCCAATGTTTTAGCTGACACTTGAGCTTTTTTTACATGTGGACAAGTAGCATCTGCAAGCTCCAATCCTTTTGTCTGTATTTCTTCATACACGCTAGGACCGACACCGTGAGAACGTATTATAATTTTTCCACAATTCATATCCCCAACTGCTTCAACAACACCGATTCCTTTATCAGCCAGGGATTTTACCATTTGCGGATTATGAATTATTGGTCCTAAGGTGCAAACTTTCTTAGATAAATCGACATTATTTAATGCCATTTTAATAGCTCGTTTTACACCATAACAAAATCCATAATCGTCAGCTAAAATTACTTCCAAAATTAATCACCATCAAAAATTATATTCTAAGCCTATGATTTAGTATACCATATATTACTGTTTATATTCTACTGTATTTTTAACATAGACGCAATTTCCTGCATTATTTTTTCAGTAAATTCCTGTAAATTTTCCTTATCTACTTTCGAAGCTTCAAAACGCATCGGTTTTCCATATGATACCTTCAATCGACGAAACGGTTTCAGCTTAAATGTTCCTTCAATTGCTACTGGTACTACAACAGCTTTTGATTTAGCTGCAATAAGTGCTACACCAGGAGCACCTTTATGCAATTTGCCATCGCGACTTCTTGTTCCTTCTGGAAATATACAAATACATTCATCAGCTTTAAGCATGGTAAGTGCTGTTTTTATAGCCGCTCTATCTGAAGCACCCCGACGCACTGGAAAAGTATGCACATTCTTTAAAATACTTTTAAAAACAGGTATATGAAACAATTCTTCCTTTGCCATATATGCCAAATGACGCGGAATAAAAGTCCCTACAAGTGGCGGATCCCAATTGCTCAAATGATTAGAAGCTAAAATAACAGCTCCTTGCTTAGGTACATTTTCTGCCCCTACAACTTTGGTTGGAAAGATAACCGAATAAATAAAAATAAACATTAATTTAAATATTTTATATAACATAATTTATCATTCCTATATTAATCCTGTGTCATTTTTACAATAGCTGTCATAACTTCATTAATCGTCATTTTCGTCGTATCTAAAACAATAGCATCATCGGCTTTTTTTAGAGGTGAAATCTCTCTATTCATATCTGCCTCATCCCTTGCCGTTATATCTTTTTTTATTGCTTCTACATCAATATTATAGCCTTTTTCTTGCATTTGTTTAGCACGACGATTAGCTCGTTCTTCCACAGAAGCTGTCAAAAATATTTTTAAATCAGCTTTAGGTAATACACATGTACCAATATCTCTTCCATCCATCAATACTTTACCGCATTTTGTCATAGTGCGCTGAAGTTCTACCATTTTCGTGCGAACTTCACTTACAGCTGCTACTTGTGAAACAAGAGCTGTTACTTCTGGTGTGCGAATACCTACTGATACATCTACTCCATTCACTTCTACACACATATTTTTATTTTCATCATAAGATAATTTTATATTGATATCATCTAATATAGAAACAATTTGCTTTGTAGAAATAGGTGGATTATATTTTTGTAAAACTCGCCAAGCTACAGCACGATACATAGCACCTGTATCAATATAAATATAACCAAGTTGTTTAGCTACCATTTTAGCAATAGTAGATTTTCCAGCACCTGCTGGCCCATCAATAGCAATTACTGATTTTGTCATATTATCACCTGTATTATTCAAAATGAGATAAAATTTTATAAAAAGTTGGATAAGAAATATTTACACATTCATAATTTTCTATTTCTACACCAACTCCAGCTGAACCTAAAATAGCCAAAGCCATAGCAATTCTATGGTCATCATGCGAATTACATTTAGCAAATTTTAAATTATTAGCTTGACCACCTGTAATAATCATACCATCTTGTTTGCCTTCAATACATGGACATACTTTATTAAACTCATCCGTAATAACTTGTAATCGGTCTGTTTCCTTAACACGTAACTCGCCTGCTCCTGTAATAGTTGTAGTACCCTCTGCAAACATAGCAGCAACTACAATAATTGGAATTTCATCTATCAAACGTGGCATAATATCCGCGCCAAATGTTGTACCATGTAATTTAGCATAACGTACATGAATATCTGCTAATGGTTCTACTTCATCACGTATATTAATAAGTTCAATATCTGCTCCCATATCTTTTAAAACATCTATAATGCCGGTACGAGTTTCATTAATACCAACATCTTTTAAAATTAGATCACTATCTTTAATTATACAACCCGCTACCAACCAAAAAGCAGCTGAAGAAATATCACCTGGCACGTGAATTTCAGCTGGTGCAGTCATTTTATCTACTCTAGAAATAGTAATACTTGTACCAGATTTTTTTAAATTTACGCCAAATCCTGTAAGCATTCGTTCTGTATGATCACGTGATGTATACGGTTCAGTTACAGTAGTTTCACCATCAGCATTCATTCCTGCAAGTAAAATTGCTGATTTTACTTGTGCACTCGCCATTGGCATTTGATAAGAAATACCATGTAAATTTTCTTGCGATGGAATTACAGTAATTGGCAATAATTTATTATTTTGACGACCGACAATATTAGCCCCCATTTGTGACAACGGATTTATCACTCTGCCCATTGGTCGACGACTAAGCGAAGCATCACCTGTAAAAGTTGTCAAAAATTTTTGACCAGCAAGTATTCCCATCATCAAACGAAGCGTTGTACCAGAATTGCCAGCATCAATAATTCTATCTGGTTCTTTTAATCCATGCAGACCATTTCCCTTGACAATTAACGTATTTTCATCTATTTCTTGCACGTTTACGCCAAGTGCTCGCATACAATTAACAGTAGATATACAATCAGCTGCATGCAAAAAATTAGTTATTTTCACTTCACTATCACAAAGCCCTGCAAACATCACACTACGATGTGAAACAGATTTATCTCCAGGAATTAAAATTTCACCAGATAATCCTTTTGTTAGAGGTTGAATTGTTTTTACTTTATCCATTACTTCAAACCTTTCTTAAATCAGTATTTATTTTTGGAATAATTATAACACTATCTATTAAGAGTTTCCAACCTGCTTGTTTGAGCGTGAATGATTTATATTTTCGTATCTTTTTAAAAGATGGTGGTGCTGTACGAATTTTATGTTTTAAATTTCTAAAAAATAATTTATAAAAACGGTCTATTCTTTGAGTTATATCTTGAATAGCTTGCGAGCCTACTTTTTTAATAGCTAAATTTACCTATTTTCTTAAGTTTAGTTAAATGTTTTTGAAGCTTATAGATATT
>C._urophasianus_2_cecum__coassemble_33_pt1 | contig 45538 bp, 49 predicted proteins | sample C__urophasianus_2_cecum__metabat2_low_PE_006 | metagenome-assembled genome bin C | reverse complement strand
TTCCTCTATCTGTTGTAAACGTTTTTAATGCCTTTTTGGGTAGTACTTTCACCAATTTTTTTATTGCTTTTAACATTGATGGTGTTGTTCTATCTTTTATTTTTATTGCCACATAAAATCTTGTTTTTCTTTCTACAAATGTTGCTAAACAAGCTTTTGATTTTCCTCTTAAAAATTTACGAGATAATATTCGAGCAATAGTAAAATGGTGACGATGTAAAAATTTAGCAATAAAACGAGTAGAATAACCTAAAATAGAAAGAACCTCTATACGAATACTTAAGATATGGTAAGATGATGAGTCTTTTAATTTTTTAGGTGTCGCACTTAATTATACAATCTATTAATTTAATACAAATTTTTAAATTTTTTCCATAAAAAAAGACACCTTTTTAATCCATTTTAAATAAAACTGCTGGGCTAATATCTAGTACATCAGCAATTGAAAAAACAACATCTAAAGATATAGAAGTTACCATATTAGGTGCTTCAATATTACTCATATGTGTTCTACTTATATTTATTTTTTCAGCTAATTGAATTTGTGTCATTTTCTTTAATTTTCTTTGAAGAGCAATATTTAAACCTAAACGAATATATTTATCTGCATGAATATGTTCTTGATTAAACAATATCTTCTACCTCCTTTTATATAATTTTACAAAATTGTAGTTTTGTATAAACAAACTGTAATATTGCAATAACAGATTTTTCACATACATTAATACAAGGTGACATTAAGTTTGTTTTAAATCCTAATTTAATCAATGATAAAATTGAACAAGATTTAAAAAATCTTAATAATTTAAACTTGAGCTTAAACGATAAAATTAAATTAAAAAATAAAATAGAGTTAGAAAAAGAAAAAATAATCTATTATAAAATTCAACATGAAAAAATTTTAAAAGAGCCAATTGATATTTTAACTGCCGGATTTCCATGCCAAGCATTTAGCCTAGCAGGGGAAAGAAAAGGATTTAAGGACGAAAGAGGTATTTTATTCTTAGATATAATTGCTCTTATAAAAAAATTAGGGAAAAAATTTTATAAACCTAGAGTCATTTTCTTAGAAAATGTAAAAAATCTAAAATCACATGATAAGGGAAATACCTATAAAGAAATAAAACAACATCTTGAAAATTGTGGTTATACAATTTATGAACAAATACTAAATACTATGAACGTTTCTAAATTACCGCAAAATAGAGAACGAATCTATATAATTGGATTTTTAAATCAAATAGACGCTAAGAATTTTAATTTATTTAATGAAAATAATATAAAAAAACTTTTTATTCATAAAACAGATGAAGATAAAAAGAAAGCTATTAGCAATATAATTGATTATTCTTTGACTTATAAAGATGCTCCTGAATATTATTACACTAAAAAAAGATACCCTCATTATTTTGTTACAAAAGAGGAATTTATTTATTCAAGTAAAAAAGTACGAATTAATTTAGATGAGCAAATAGATGAAATGTATCAATTCTATCAATGTCGAAGAGGTATGTATGTTAGAAAAAATAAAAGTGGTGTTTGTCCTACTTTAACCGCTAATATGGGTACAGGTGGTCATAATGTTCCTCTTATAAAAGTTAATGATGGAATAAGAAAATTAACACCTAAAGAAGTTTTTAATCTACAAGGATTTAATGTTGATAATGGATATACATTGCCAACATCATATAAAAATCGTAAATATCCTATATCTCAACTTTATAAACAAGCAGGAAATGCTGTATCTGTTCCAGTAATAAAATTATTAGCAACAGAAATTTTAAATGTTTTGAACCTAAATAAATAAAAATAGGTTCTATAATAAATGTTGGGGTAAGAGAATTTTCTCTTACCCCAACATTTATTATAAAATCAAAATATTTTAACGCAATAATATATTTAAAATTATAGTTAAGATAATACTGATTAGAATACATGACCCCATAGGAAAGTAAACGCCGAAATTATTACTTTCCCATTTAAAGTCAAATGGCAGTTTGCCAAGTGGTAGAATTTTAGAACCGAAATGAAATAAAATCCCTGCTATAATTAAAGCAATACCTGCATATATCATAAATTTTCCTATATCAGACATAGTATTTTCCTCAGTTGTGTTCTTCATCTTCGAAAACAGCAACAGCTGCTACTTTATCATTGCTATCCATATTCATTACTTTTACGCCTTGTGTATTGCGATTGATGACAGAAACTTCATTGATATTAGAACGGATAACAATACCTTCATTGGAAATAAGCATAAATTCCTGATTTTCATTTACGACTTTGACACCAACAACGAAACCGGTTTTTTCAGTAACTTTGATATTGATAAGACCAATACCACCGCGTGTTTGAGAACGATATTCTTTTGTTGGCGTACGTTTGCCATAACCATTTTCTGTAACAGTTAGTACTTCACAGTTTAGGCGTAAATTATCCATATCGATAACTCTATCGTCACCTTTTAATTTTATGCCGATAACTCCACGAGCATTTCTACCCATTGGGCGAACATCTTGTTCGTTGAAACTGATAGACATACCGTCGCGTGTGCCAATGATAATATAGCGATTACCATCAGTTAATTTTACGCTGATAAGTTCATCGTCATCTTTTAAAGATATAGCGATAATACCTGTTTTTTTACGGTTTGTATCATAATCGCTAAGCACTGTTTTTTTGACGATACCTTGACGTGTTGCCATGAATAGATATTTGTCATCAGTAAATTTTTCAATTGGAATGATGGCAGTAATACTTTCTTCTTTGGCGAGTGGCAATAAATTTACGATAGCTGTTCCTTTGGCTGTTCTGCCAGATTCTGGAATTTGATAACCTTTTAATTGGTAAACAAGACCTTTATTGGTAAAGAATAAAACAGTGTTATGTGTAGAAGTTATAATCATATTTTCTACATAATCTTCTTCTTTTGTTCCCATACCTGTTACACCACGACCACCACGTTTTTGGTTGCGATACGTAGTTAAGGGAATGCGTTTAATATAATTATTGTGTGTAAGTGTGATAACAACTGTTTCTTCAGCGATGAGGTCGGCAAGGTCGACATTTGAAGTATCATCTGTGATTTGAGTGCGACGTTCATCACCAAATTTTGCTTTAACAGCAGAAAGTTCTTCTTTAACAATATTTAAGATTTTATGTTCATCAGCTAATATTTCATTTAGATTACTAATGTAGTTTAGGGTTTCGAGATATTCTGTTTCAATTTTTTCTCGTTCAAGTCCTGTTAAGCGTTGTAAACGTAAATCTAAAATAGCTTGTGCTTGTTTTTCTGTGAGTGTATAATCACTCATTAGAATTTCTTTAGCAGCATCACCATTTGCTGATTTACGAATAGTTTCGATAATAGGGTCAATATGGTCAAGAGCAATAGTTAAACCTTCTAAAATATGAGCACGTGCTTGCGCTTTAGTGAGTTCATATTGAGTGCGACGACGGATTACTTCTTCTTGATGTTTAATATAGTAGTAAAGTACTTGTTTAAGGTTTAAAATACGTGGGCGACCATTTACAAGAGCGAGCATGATTACGCCAAATGTTTCTTGAAGCTGTGTGTGTTGATAAAGTTGATTTAAAATGACTTCAGCATTAGCATCACGGCGTAAATCAATGACAATGCTCATACCGTTACGGTCAGATTCATCATTTAAATCTGTAATACCGTCAATAGTTTTATCGCGAACGAGTTCTGCAATTCGTTCTACTAAACGAGCTTTATTTACTTGATATGGTAATTCTGTAATAGTAATACGTGGTTTACCGTTTGGTAATGTGCTTATTTCAGTACAAGCACGCATTTTTACAGCACCACGTCCTGTTTTATAAGCAGAAATAATGCCATCACGGCCCATAATCATAGCACCAGTAGGAAAATCTGGGCCTTTTATGGTTTGCATTAATTCTTCGATAGTAATATCGGGATTATCAATCATTTGTAATACGCCGTCAATTACTTCTGTTAAATTATGCGGTGGTATATTAGTTGCCATGCCGACAGCAATACCAGAAGAACCATTTACTAAAAGATTAGGAATTTTAGATGGCAAAACCGTTGGTTCTTTTAAAGATTCATCATAGTTTGGTGCAAAATCTACAGTTTGTTTATCAATATCCTGGAGCATAAGTTCAGCAATTTTAGACATACGAACTTCTGTATAACGCATAGCAGCCGCAGAGTCGCCATCGATAGAGCCGAAGTTACCATGTCCGTCTGCTAATACATAACGACAAGAAAAATCTTGTGCCATACGTACAATAGCATCATAAACGGAGCTATCTCCATGTGGATGGTATTTACCTAATACTTCCCCGACAATACGAGCCGATTTTTTATATGGCTTATTAGGACCCATACCAGCTTCTTGCATAGCGTATAAAATACGGCGGTGAACTGGTTTTAAACCGTCTCGAACATCAGGTAGTGCGCGCATAACAATTACACTCATAGCATAATCGATATACGAATTTTTCATTTCATCTTCAAGATTTACAGGAAGAACTTTTCCTGCAGAAATATCTTGTGTCACATTCTCACCTCAATTTTCAATCTACGGTCAAAATATGACCGAAATACTATTCAAATTAAATGTTCTTAACTAATATATTCTATCATTTTTAGCTTAAAAAGTCCATGAAATAAGGCTTTGGTGCAAATAAAAGCCGTCTTTAGATTAACAATTAGACGGCTTTTAGTGTAAATCAATCTTTAATTACATGTGTGTATAAAAAACCTTCGCGCATACCTGCATCTTTGTAAGTTATGCTGTGGGCATTTACGATTTTTGCAAGTTCATTTGCAATTACTAGACCAGGTATAATTGTATGTAAACGGTCCGGTACGCTTTTTAGCAAAATAGTTATATCTTCATCTGAAAATTCATGTCCACGAGTAAAATGAGCAATAATTGTAGGAATTTTATCAGCAGGAATAGCATCGTTACTATCTGGTAAATGATACATTTCATTATAAAGTAAGCGTGCTCCTTTGCAAGTACCACCAATACCACAAATTTCAGCATGAGAAATATTTTTGAACTCTTCAGCAGTATTAATAATGCGTTGTGCTTCTAGTGCCATTTGAGCAATTTCTGTATCTGTTGGTAAAAAATCAGTGCAATATTTAGTATGAAGTGATAATGAACCAATAGGTAAACTGATTTTATGGAGAATTTTATTATCAACAAAACGGATTAATTCTGTACTAGCACCACCAATATCGACAATAAAACCTTCGTCATAGCTAAGGTCATGTGTAGCAGCGATAAAATCGTATGTAGCCTCTTCATCGCCAGATACAATATGCAGATTAATGCCAGTACGTCTTTTTATTTCAGCTACAGCTTCTTTACTATTTTTTGCATTTCGTAGAGCAGCAGTAGTAAAAGCCGATACATTTTTGATATTGAAGGAAGTTAAAAATACTTGGAATTTGTTTAAAATTTCGCAGGCTTTATCAATTCCTTCGGAGCTCATAATATCATTTTGGACATAAGAAGCAAGACCGACTGTATACTTGCGTTTATGAACAAGTTCTAATTTATTAGAGGAAATTTGATAAATAGCCATGCGCATAGTGGTTGAACCGATATCGATAACAGCATATAACATAATAAAACCTCCGATAATTTAATTTATATTTTATAAAACCAACTAAAACAACAATAAATCTATTACTTGTTTGCCAATTAATACGACAGACATAATAATAAATAATGTTTTCACATAGGAAGCACCTTTGGCAATAGCCATACGAGCACCACAAAATGCACCAATCATCATAGCAAATCCCATAGGCAGAGCATAAGTAAAATCGACAATATCAGATGAAATAAAAAATAATGCTCCAGCAATATTACTAGCAAAATTTAGACCACGAGCATTGGCAGCTGCTCCGATGAAATCAAAACCAATCCAAAGAAAAGCAAATAATAAAAATGTACCAGTACCAGGGCCAAAAAAACCATCATAAAAACCAAAAATAAAAGCAATAGTAACACTTAATATCCACATTTTAAGGCTCATACCATGAAATGTGGCAATTTGACCAAAATTTTTTTTCGTCAAAGTATAAATAGTAACAGCAACAAGAAGAACAATAATTAAGGGGCGTAGAAAATCAGATGGTATTAATTTTAAAATACTAGCTCCACAGATAGAACCGATAAAAGATAAGGGCAATAAAAATTTAATAGTAGAAAAATCAACACGACCTGAACGGACAAAAGAAGCAAAACCAATTGTAGCTCCCATAGAAGCAGCAACTTTATTTGTAGCAATAGCTGTAATAGGTGGCATTCCAGTAAATAAAAAAGCTGGAAGAGATATAAGACCTCCACCGCCAACAACTGTATCAATAAAAGCAGCAATGAAACCTGTAATAATTAAAAATAAAAGCATATAAAGATTAATATTGTCCATAATAGCTTCCTTTCTGGAATTTATATTAATAAGTAACATTATTAATCATTTTACTTTGTTTGTAAATGAAAAAGTCAGTGAACAAATAGCTCACTGACTTATAAAATTATTTATTTCTTTTTTTTGTTAGGTCCATTGAGACCGGCTCCAGTAATCGGAATAACTACGCGATAATTATCTGGTTTACCTTTGCGGAAATATTTAAGAGCTCCAGCAATAGGAACTGCAGCAGTTGCTTCAACATAAATACCTTTACGACCAGTTTGATGTTGAGCTTCTTCAATTTCTTCATCACTTACAGTGATGACTTCACCTTTACTACGATTTATAGCCATGAGCATTTCTTTAAGACGCATAGGTTTTTCTACACGGATAGCATCAGCGATTGTAAAAGATGGTGGAGCAACTTTACGTTTCTTTTTGAACGCATTATAAAGTGGACAGCAATTTTCGCTTTGAACAGCAACGAAAGCAGGCAAACGACCAATTTCTTCAAATCCATAGTATAAACCTAAAAGCATAGTACCATTGCCTACTGGTAAGAAAATATATTCTGGTACTTCATTACCGAGTTGTTTATAAATTTCATAAGCCATGGATTTAATGCCTTCAAAGAATAATGGATTGTAGACATGAGAAGCATAGTAAGATTCATCTTGAGCTACAGCTTTTTTAGCGGCTTCAGCAGTAGCTTCACGATTGCCAATGACAAGGCGTACATGTGCACCATATGTTTCAATTTGGTGTAATTTGCCAGCAGGGATACTTTCTGGAACGTAAACTGTACAGTCGATGTTGGCAGCAGCAGCATAAGCAGCTAGAGCGGAAGCACCGTTACCAGAGGAATCTTCAACAATATCGTCTATACCTAAGTGTTTAAGCATATTTACCATTGCTTTAGCACCACGTGCTTTGAAAGAGCCTGTAGGATTTAAATGTTCCATTTTAAAAAGCATTTCTTGTTTACCAAAATGTATAGGAAGAAGCGGAGTTACAACCTCACCGATGGAAACTTCTTGAGGAATAGTGTCTTTATCATCTTTATATAATCTGAACAATCCTCCGCAAGAGCATTGATAAAAAGTGGAATTCAATGGATATTCTTTTTTACATTTTTCACAATAAAAATGCATTTGCATCATCTCCAATTTATATAATATTTTATATACATACAGATAGTTAATATATTCTATAAATTTGTAAAAATCCCCTGCTAATTAATATAAAAATGTAAACGTAGAATGGAATAAAAATTTTTTTAGAAAATCTAAAAAATATATAAAAAAAGTATTGACATTTTTTAGTATAAGACATATAATAGTACATGTTCTCACGGAAATGATGTAGACGGGGCATGGCTCAGTTTGGTAGAGCACCTGGCTTGGGACCAGGGGGTCGCAGGTTCGAATCCTGCTGCTCCGACCATTACGTTATAAAAACGTGAGTTTATTTTTTTAGATTAGTATATTGGGTACATAGTTTTAACGGGGCATAGCTCAGCTTGGTAGAGCGCTTGGTTCGGGACCAAGAGGTCGTAGGTTCGAATCCTGTTGCTCCGACCAATTGAATATTATAAGAGGAAGCGCAAGCTTCCTTTTTTTGCGTTTATAATTAAAATAAATATTAAGAGAGGTACATAATGGCAGAGGTAATATTACAAAAACAAGCGGAAAAAAAATCTTATTTACATGTCATATTATTGTCTATGGGGCATTTTTTTAATGACTTTTATGCTAATTTTTTACCTATATTACTACCGATACTAATTCCTAAGTTGGGTTTATCGCTTACTTTAAGTGGCATGTTAGTAATGGCAATGTCTTTTTCATCGAATGTTTTACAACCTGTTTTTGGTTATTTGATGGATAAATATAGTTTTAATAGATTAATGCCGTTTTTAATTCCATTTGGAGCTGTATTTATTTGTTTGACAAGTTTGGTATCAAGTTTTGGGCTATTAACTATATTGATAATATTAAGTGGATTGGCTGTATCTACTTTTCATCCGATGGGAGCTGGTTTAATCAGCAAAGTATCTCCTGAAGGGAAAATATCTACGAGTGTTTCACTTTTTGTAGCCGGTGGAAATTTTGGTTTTGCACTTGCGCCAGTCATGCTCGTGTATTTTATAAATTTATTTGATTTAAAATATATATTGATACTTATAATACCTGCTTTTATATTAGGATTTTTTATGTATATTACAGGTTTATCAAAAAGGCGTTTTGTTAATGAACAAGTTGCTCAAAATATGCATTTTAGTTTTAAGCGGTTATTTAAACATAAACCATTGATGTTTTTAAATATTTCAATGGGTATAAGAGCATGGGTATTTACTGCTTTAGTGACTTTTTTGCCATTATGGGCAATACAGCAAGGTAATGATAGCATAATTGGTGGTTGGATGCTTACTTTATATCTATGTGGTTCGACTACTGGCGGATTAATAGCTGGCGTATTGAATGAAAAAATTGGTTATAAAAAAGTCATTTTATGGTCATTGATATTGATATATTTTCCAACATTGTATTTTCTATTTACCAATGAAATTGGAATATTAGTTTATATTGCTTTATTTTTGGCAGGTGCTTGCGCAATGGCAGCAAGTCCCGGTGCAATTGTTTGGGCTCAGAAATTTTTGCCAGATAATCCCGGAATGTCTTCTGGTATGATGTTGGGCCTTTCCTTTGGTTTAGGTGGCATAGGTACAATGCTTACAAGTAGTATAGCCGAATGGACTGGTCTTTCTGTAGCACTAGGATTGACGACGATACTTTTAATAATAGCTATTGTTTTAGTATATATTACACCAGAAAATCTTCCTGAAAAATACAGAAATTTATAAGAAAAAGTATTGAGCCTGTGTGTAGGTTCAATGCTTTTTCTTATTTATAATGTAGTTAAAATAAATTCACCTGTACCATTTAGAATATATTCGCCCATATTTGCTGGAATGAAAATGCTGTCCCCTTTTTTTATAGTGAAGCTGTCTGTATTATACGTTAAAGCCATTTCACCATCTAAGATTAAAATAGAATGGAAACTATCTTTTTTCGTTTCTAAGTTACAGTTTCCATGTAAATTGAAATGATTAACATTAAATAAATTGCATTGTGCTAAAACAGTTAAATCATAATCAGTGAAGCAATTAACTTTAGCAAGTGGTTCTGGTTTTCTAGCTGGTGGCTGTAATTTAGTTACAGCAAGTGCTTTATCGATATGAAGTTGGCGTGGTTTACCATCTTTGCCTATACGTCCATAGTCATAAACTCTGTAAGTGGAATTAGAATTTTGCTGAATTTCAGCAATTAAAGCTCCTGCACCAATAGCATGAAGTGTGCCAGCTTCAATGAAAAAGACATCGCCCTTTTTTATAGGTACTTGGTTACATACATCAAGTAAGGTATTATCAAGAATACGTTTTTCAAATTCCTGGTGAGAAATTTCTTTTGTAAAGCCGTAGATTAATTTAGAATTTGGTTGTGCATCTATTACGTACCACATTTCGGTTTTACCTGGTTCACCTTCGTTTAAAAAAGCATATTTATCATCAGGGTGAACTTGTACAGAAAGATTTTGTTTAGCATCAATAAATTTTATAAGTAAAGGAAAATCTTTTTTATTTTCAGCCTTAGTGCCGACTACCTGTATACCTTCTGTTTCTATATAGAAAGATAAGGTTTTTCCAGTATAAGAACCGTTTAAAATAGTGCATTTGCCGTCACGATGACAAGATAATTCCCAACTTTCAGCGACTGGATTAATAGTTGTTTGTTTGTTAAATTCATCGCGCAAACGAGTACCGCCCCAAATATAATCTTTAAAAACAGCTTGTAATTTTAATGGGTATAACATTTTGTCACATCCTTTTTTATACTAAGAATATCTTACCATTAATTTTATTTTTGTCTATAGATTAATTTTATGAAAAGATTATAAGAGTGTCTTTACACTTTAAAGCTAATGTGTTAAGATAAAAACAATTTAGAAGTTAATCTGCACACTATTATTAGTAGTGCAGATTTTTTCTATTATACAAGTTTTTTAAATGATAATTAGTAACAGTTGTTTTGGAGGTAATATAATGACTGATATGGATATGTTGAAACGACAGACAGCATGGTTATCTATTGTTTCTAATACTCTACTTGTTATATTAAAATTAGCAGTAGGTTTATATGTTGGGGCGTTAAGCTTAATTTCTGAAGCAATTCATTCTGGTGTAGATTTAGTAGCAGCATTTATTGCTTTTTGGGCAGTGCGAAAATCAATAACACCACCTGATAAAGAACATGATTATGGTCATGGAAAATTTGAAAACTTGTCATCAGCAGTGGAAGCTTTATTAATTGTAGGTACAGCCTTATTTATTATTTATGAAGCTGTAAATAAATTTAATACACCATTAGACCCAGAATTTTTGCAATATGGTATATATATAATGTTTATATCTATTGTAGTTAATTTTCTCGTTTCACGTCGTTTGATTGCTGTAGCAAGAAAAACAGATTCACAAGCATTAGAAGCAGATGGATTACATCTTCAATCTGATGTATGGACTTCGTTTGGTGTTTTATTAGGTTTAGTTGGTATAAAAGTATTTGGCTTTTTATGGCTTGACCCAGTTATTGCTATTGTAGTAGCACTGATAATTTTCCATGCTGGTTATAAAATGGTAGTAGAAAGTGCTAGAGAACTTACTGATAGTAGTTTATCGCCAGAAGAAGAAAAAATTATTGGTGAAATAATTATGGAACATAATGATTTAATCGGTTACCATCATTTGCGTACGCGTAAATCGGGTTCAGAAAAGTTATTAGATGTGCATATTACTTTTGAAAAAGATATGCCATTGTATCAAGTCCATGAAATTTGTGATGATATAGAACATAAAATAAAACAACAAATGGGAAAATTTGATGTAACTATTCATCCAGAACCTGTGGATAAAAATGGAGTAGTTATAAAAAAAAACTACGCTGAAGTAAATTGATATAAAATTATTGTCAAAAAAGGAGGGTACTATACATGGAAAAGATACAATATAATGTTAATGATGTTGTAAGAATGAAGAAAAAACATCCATGTGGTAGTGATACATGGACGATTATACGCACAGGTATGGATTTTGGTATTAAATGCACAGGTTGTGGTCATTTTGTAATGATGCCACGTGTAAAGTTTGAAAAAATGGTTCGAGGTATAGTTAAATAAAACTTGTTTTTTATTTCTAACAATGATATAATTTTTGATGTTCTAATGAATACTGGAGAGGTGTCCGAGTGGTCGAAGGTGATTGACTCGAAATCAATTGTACCGAAAGGTACCGTGGGTTCGAATCCCACCCTCTCTGCCATTAAATTAAATAATGTAGGGAAATATTTCAAATGATTTCAAAGTCTTGATAATGCTAGTATTTAAAGGTTTTTGATTAATTGAAGTATTTCCTTTTTTTATAAATAAGTAAGATAAAAAATACTTAATGAGTAGATTTTTATTGTATTATAGATTTAAATTAGGTTATAATAAAGCTGAAAGAAAATAAGACAAATAATAATGGAAGTTGGCGTTAAAGACCTGCTTTTAAGCAGGTCTTTTTTGTTTTACTAAAAAATTAAAAGATAAAAATGAGTTGTGTTTGTATAAATTGACTCAAAATATGTTTTATAGGATAATGTAATCGTTAAGCATAAATAATTTTGATGATTATTGTAAAATTAATATATATTTGGTATTGATTATGAAATATAATGAAAGTAATAACATTATTATAAGTCTAATGAGGTGAAAATATGGGTTATCGAAAATATATTGAAAAAGGTCCTATGCCTTCACGTGAAGAGATGAAATGTTTTTTACGCCAAAAAATTAATTTTTCTAGACGATATGAAGTAGTTGATTTATATCAAGCAATAGATAAAGTTGCAGCAGAAGATATAAAAGCACAAACGGTGCTTCCTAAACAACCAGTTAGTAAAATGGATGGTATTGGTGTAAGATTTGCTGATTTTTCTGATGGCATACCTGATACAAAATCTTGGACAGAAGGCAAAGAATATGTTTTTGCCAATACAGGCTGTGTTGTGCCGAATGGTTATGATACTGTTATTTTAATTGAAGATGTACGATTTGAAGATGGTAAGTTATGTATTTTACAACGACCAGAGAAAAAAGGACAGCTTATTGACACTACAGGTAGTTTGATTGGTAAAGATGAAGTTTTAGTATATAAAAATGAAAAAATTACACCTCCCTTACTTGGTTTGTTAGCTTCTGGTGGAGTAAAAACAGTTAAAATTATTGCCAAACCGAAAATTGTATTTTTGCCAACAGGTGATGAATTGATTTCTTGGCAAAATAATGATTATCCAGCAGATAAAAATGTAGAGTCTAATAGTATGATGTTATATGGTTTTGCTAAGCAATATCAAGCTGATTTAAAAATATATCCTATTGTGCCAGATGATAAAGAAGCGATAAAGGAGGCTTTGACTAAAGCAAGTCAAGAAGCTGATATTATTCTAATCAATGCGGGTTCATCTAAAGGGACAAAGGATTTTACTTTAGATTTACTAGAAGTACAAGGCGAAGTATTTGTTTATGAATTAGGTTGTAGACCAGGTAAACATTCTAGTTTTTCAGTGTTTAATAATAAACCTGTATTAGGAATTGCTGGCCCGCCAAATGGTGCTGAACTAGCTATGCGTTTTTATTTAAAATCTATTGTGGAAGAATATTATAATCAATCAGAATGTATTACGGATAAAGTAAAAACTGTAGTAGATTTTGATTTTACAGCACCTAGTAATGCCGATTTTTGTTTGCAAGTGCATATTTTTATGCGAGATGAAAAATATCATGCTATATATATTAATCCTAAAGCAGTTACACGTTCAACGCTTTTGCATAAGTACAATGCTTTTATGTATTTATCAAAAGGCTGTAGTTTAGTTAAAGGTCAAGAATTTACAGCGGAACTTATTGTAAATAAAAAAGATATTCTTTCAGATAAATATAATGAGGATTTTTAATGCAAGATTGTTTTAATCGTAATATAGAATATTTGCGAGTGTCGCTTACTACTAATTGTAATTTGCGTTGTATATATTGTATGCCAGAGAGTGGTTGTGTTTGGAAAAATAAATCATTGACGCAAGCTGAATTTTGGCGTTTAATAGAATTAATCTGTGCAACTGGTATAAAAAAAATTAGATTGACAGGTGGAGAACCGTTACTTTATCCAGATTTAGTGGTCTTGATAAATAAAATAAAAACTTTATTACAAGTTGAAGAGATTGCTTTGACAACAAATGGTATTTTGTTGGAAGATAAAGTAGAACTGTTAAAAAAAGCTGGTCTTGATAGTATAAATGTCAGTTTAGATTGTATGGATAAGAAATTGTTTGCTAAAATGACACGTGGTGGTAATATTGATAAGGCTTTAAACGGGATAATTAAAGCGAAAAATATCGGTATAAAATTGAAAATTAATAGTGTGATTTTACAAGGAATTAATGAACAAGAAATAATTCCATTAGTTAATTTTGGACAACAAAATAAAATTTTATTGCGTTTTATTGAATTGATGCCGATAAATGTAGCACAAAAATATTTGGGAATAAATGAAACTATGATTTTGCAAAAGTTAACAGATATTTTTGGTGATAAAGATTTAATAATGGAGAAAAATTCACCAGCACATTATTATAAATTTACTAAATTAGCAATGCCAATTGGTTTTATTTCGGCATTATCCCATAAATTCTGCCAAAATTGCAATAGAATTAGATTAACATCAGCAGGATTGTTGAAACCTTGCTTGTATGATAGTAGAGGCAAAAATTTAAAAACATTATTGGATTTAGGTGTATCTGATGAAAAAATTGTACAAGCAATAAAAGAAACAATTTATCATAAACCACAAAAACACCATTTTAATGACATTTCATTTGCTCAAAAGGAAATGCAATCAATGTCTTTGATAGGCGGATAATTAGTGCTTAGCGCTTAATTATAAATTTTATTTTTTTATAAAAACAATAGGAGGTTTTTTGGAATGAATAATTCTGTACATCCAGTTGATGAAAGATTACCGCTAGGACAGACTTTTCTCTATGGACTTCAACATGTATTAGCTATGTATGCTGGTGCTGTAGCTGTACCATTAATTGTAGCTTCTGCTATTGGATTGAGTACAGAGGATTTGATTTATTTAATTAATGCAGACTTGTTTACAGCAGGTATTGCAACATTAATTCAAACATTGGGCCCTTATAAAATGGGTAGTAGATTACCACTTATTCAAGGTGTTACTTTTGCTGCCGTATCACCAATGATTATGATTGGGCAAGCAGACGGATTGACCGCAATATATGGAGCGGTTATAGCAAGTGGTATATTTATGTTTTTAGCTTCTCCGTTTTTTAGTAAATTAGTTAGATTTTTCCCTCCAGTAGTAACAGGTTCAGTTGTTACGATTATTGGTTTATCCTTGTTGCCAGTTGCTGTAAGATGGGCTGGTGGTGGAAATCCAGCAACAGATGATTTTGGTAGTCTTCCTACATTAGCATTATCCGCTTTTGTTTTATTATTAGTAATTATTTTTTATCGTTTCTTTAAAGGTTTTTGGAAAAATATTTCTGTATTACTTGCTTTGCTTATTGGCACAGTAATAGCGTCATTTTTTGGTTTTACTGATTTTAGTGCAATTGGTAAGGCTGATTGGGTAGGAATTGTTACACCACTTCATTTTGGCGTTCCAACATTTGATATTCCAGCTATCATTGTTATGATTTTAGTAATTCTTGTCGTTATGACAGAAACTACAGGTGATATTATTGCTATAGGTGCTATTGTTGGTCGTCCAGCAGATGAAAAGACAATTACACGTGGTTTGCGTGCAGACGGTTTTTCTACAATGTTAGGTGGCTTTCTTAATACATTCCCGTATACAGCATTTGCACAAAATATTGGTCTTATTACACTTACCAATGTAAAAAGTCGTTTTGTAGTAGCTGGTTCAGGCGTTATTTTAATTTTATTGGGATTATTTCCGAAGATGGCAGCCGTTATCGCTTGTATTCCTGCTCCTGTTTTAGGTGGTGCTGGTATTGCAATGTTTGGTATGGTAGCAGCTAATGGTATTAGGGTATTATCAAGAGTACAATATGATGGTGATAATAACTTTAACTTATTAATTGTAGGTATAAGCTTAGCAATGGGTCTTTTATCCATGGCTGTTCCAGAAATATTCAAGCATTTTACAGGTATTTGGAGTATTATTTTCCACAGTGGTATAACAATCGGCAGTTTAACAGCGATTATTTTAAATGCTATCTTGAATGAAGCTAGAACTGTACACATAAAAAAATAAAAAATTTAGCTCCTTTATTTTTAAAGGAGCTTTTTTCAAGAGGGTGATTTTATGGAAAAAACAATTGATGCAAGAGGACAGACTTCTGTAAATCAGTTAGTATTAGCGCAAGATGTTTTAAAAACATTATCTATTAATGATAAATTAAATGTAGTAGTAGATGATATTGTTTCAGCACAAAATTTGGAAATGCTGGCTAATAGAATGAATTTACCATCACAAAAAATTCAGCAAGGAACAGACTATATTGTGTCTTTATTTGTAAAAAAATCATTTTTTGTACCTCAACATGATGATATAAAAAAAGATGAACCTTTAAAATTAGATAATTCGTTTATAGTAATAATAGATAGTGATTTAATGGGTAGTGGCGATGATAAATTAGGTAAAATTTTAATGAAAGGCTTTATTTATTCATTAACTTGTTTGAAAGAACTACCAACAAAAATTGTTTTATATAATAGTGGAGTAAAATTAGCTGTAGAAAATTCAACCATTTTAGCAGATTTAAAACGATTACAAGATAGCGGTGTAGAGATATTTATTAGTGATACAAGTCTTGAATATTATGGACTGAAAGATAAACTAATAGTAGGAAAAATAGTTGGAATATCAGATATTGTAGAAATGCAATTACAGGCAAAAAAAGTTATAAGACCATAATATTTTAAATAAGCATATCGGGTGTATCAATATCGGTAAGTTCGATAGGATTTGTAACTTCAACAAGGGTTAATTCGTTTAAATGTGATTTAATAATAGCACGCCCACCTGTATCACCTGTTATTTTTAATAGTTTTGATAAATATTTTGCTGAAAAAATAACAGGATTGCCACGTTTTTGCTCGTAGGATAGAGCACAGATACCGCCTTTATCTTGCCAGATAGAATAAAGTTTTTTTAAGCTATCTATTTTTAAATAGGGTTGGTCACAAACGATGAATAAATAACCATCAAAATGTTTGTTTTGATTTAAAGCTGTACGAATACCTAATTGCATAGAATGAGATTGACCTAGATATGTTGCGTTGTTTTCTACAATGATTATATTTCGGTTAATTTTTTGGATGATTTGTGGGTATTTAGTAACGAGAATGGTGCAGTTAGGCTGTAATTTTTGTATAAGGTTTAAAGTGTATTCATACATGGGGCGATTGTTTACGGGATAAAGTAATTTATTTAAACCAAAACGAGTGCTGTTTCCAGCAGCTAAAATAATGACACATAGAGATTTTTTGGACATGATGAACCTCACAAAATAAATTAAGGAATGGTTTTTTTGTATGAATTATATCAATATACTAATGATAAATTAAAACGAAGTACATTAACAGCATTTTTACAAATAAAAAGAGATGATGTGATTTCTTTTGCTGGAGCAGGTGGTAAAACATCAACAATTTTTGCTTTAGCAGAAGAAATTAAAAATAATACTGATTATAGAGTTTTGGTAACAACAACGACAAAAATGTTTTTGGAAAAAGAAGCAATTACACTAACAGATGAAAATTTTATAATGACGCAGTTAAGAAAAAAACAAATAGTAATAGCCGGTACAAATTTGGGCAAAAAAATGGGTTGTTTTAATATGGATTTTTTGCAAAAAATAATTTCATATAGTGATATAACTTTAATTGAAGCAGATGGAGCAAAGCGTAAGCCATTTAAAATGCCACGTGTATATGAACCAGTATATTTGTCATGTACGACAAAGATTGTGTATCTAGTTGGTATGTTAGCTTGGGGTAAAAAGATAAGAGATTTATCACGAGCAGATATTTTGACAGAGTTTTTGTATAAGTCGTTAGATGAAAGATTAACAGAAGAAGATATGATAAAAGTTTTGTTGAGTAAATTAGGTGCTAAAAAGGATGTGCAAGATAAACTTTTTTGTATTATTTTAAATCAAGTAGATGATGAAAATATTTTAAAAATAGCAATGAAAATAGCAATGGTTTTAAATAGATGGGGAATAAGAACAGCAATAAGTAAGCATTATTAGATTAAAAATAAAGAAAGAGTGATTTTAATGCAAAAAGTTTTGATTAAAGGTGCAGGAGATTTAGCAAGTGGTATTGCTTGGCGACTTAGACGAAGTGGTTTTAATGTACTTATGACGGAAATTGCCCAGCCTCTTACAGTTCGTCTTATGGTTTCGTATTCGAATGCTGTTTATGAAGGACAGACAGAAATCGAAGGTATTAAGGGAATTTTAGTACAAAATTATCAACAAGCTCAAGATGTTATGATGAAAGGTGATATTGCCATTATTGTAGATGAACAGGCAGATATTAAAGATGAGTTTAAGCCGAATGTAATTATTGATGCTATTATGGCGAAGAAAAATATTAACACTAAAATTGATGATGCTCCAATAGTAATTGGTGTAGGACCAGGTTTTTATGCTGGGAAAGATTGTGATTATGTAATTGAAACTAAACGAGGTCATTTTTTGGGTAGAGTTATTGAGCGTGGTGAAGCGATAAAGAATACAGGTGTGCCAGGTGATATTGGCGGTTATACGATAGAACGTATTATTCGTTCAAATGGCACAGGTAAATTTAAAGCAGTGGCTAAAATTGGTGATAGTGTAAAAAAAGGAGATATTGTAGCTTATACAGATAATCAACCTATTTATGCTTTAATTGACGGTATTGTACGTGGTATGCTACATGATGATATATTTGTAACAGATAAAATGAAATGTGGCGATATAGACCCTCGTGCAGAAAAATCGCATTGTTTTACGATTTCGGATAAGTCAAGAGCTATTGGTGGAGGTGCATTAGAAGCGGTTATGTATGCTTTATTGAAAGCAGGAGAAATAGAATGATTGGATTAAAAGATTTTTTGCAAAAAGTAAAGAGTGAACTTTTAGCTAATAGAGCACTTATTTTGGTTTTGATTGTAGAAAAAAAAGGTTCTGCTCCGCGTGGCATAGGTGCGCATATGTTGATTTTGGAAAATGGTGATACAATTGATACAATTGGCGGGGGCATTTTAGAACATTTAGTTATTGAACAAGCGAAAGTAAATTTGTTAGAAAAAACATCAACAATAAAAGATTTTGTACTCAATAATAAAGTGGCAGGACAAATCGGTATGGTTTGTGGTGGACAAATAAAGGTTTTATTGCAATATTTAAGTAAGAATGATTTAGAGCAGATAGAAACAGCAATAAATTTATTAAATAATGAACAAAAAGCTATTGTAAAAATTGCTTGGAATAATAAAGCAGATAAATTTTTATTTACGATTACACAAGAAGGACAAATTCAGTTGAAGAATAAAACATTATTCAAAATGGATGAAACAGGCGGATATTATATGGAAGTGTTTAAACAAAAGCCTATTGTATATTTGTTTGGTGGTGGATATGTAGCACAAGAATTAGCAAAACTTCTGCCTAATCTTGAATTTGAATATGTAGTAATAGAAGAACGTAGTGAATTTGCTAATAGTAAATATTTTCCTCAAGCCCAAAAAATAATTATAACGCCTTATGAAGATTTTGCTACTAAAGTTAAGTTAAAAAATACAGATTTTGCTGTGGTAATAACTAGTGGTCATGAGAAAGATACAGTTGTTTTAAATGAATTATTAAAGATAAAACCAGCTTATATTGGTGCAATTGGAAGCAGACATAAAAAAATACATGTAGAAAAGTTTCTTCGAGAGCAAGGTTATTCTGAAGAGCAGATAAAGAGTATTATAATGCCGATAGGTTTGGATATTAAAGCTGAAACTCCAGCCGAAATAGCAGTAAGTATTGTAGCACAACTTATTGAAAGGCGAGCGAAATAAAATTTTTAATTTATATAGTAGAAAAGCCTTTTGCTAAACAGCAAAAGGCTTTTCTTTTAAAATTGTATAATTTTTGGTGTTCCTGTTAAGGAAGCAAAAGTAGCTGTAGCATTTTTTAAATAATAAACTACCGTATTATCATCACCAGCCTTATACATACTTTGCAATTCAGGATAATGATTGAGCATATCTTTTTGTGCTTCAATGCGGTCATCTTCTACTAAAGTTGCAGAAATTCTAAGCCAAACATCATTATTCATAGCACAAATTTCAACTTTAGGATTTTGAGCAATTTGTTTAGCTACGTTCTTTTTTTTACCAGATTGAATGTATAATTTATTTTCAAATAAATTAATCGTACCAAATGGACGAATTCGTGGTTGGTCATTTTCTACTGTAGCTAAGTAATAGGTGCCAGCTGATTTGAGAAATTCATAAACTTCCTGCATAATAAAACCTCCTTATTTGCGAGCACATTCGCTATCAATATTTAGCATAATTTTTAAACCATGTTCTAATGTTGGCAAAATGCAATCAAGACATTCTTTTACTGCTTTAGGACTGCCTGGTAAATTAATGATTAAAGATTGTTTTCTAATACCCGATATAGCACGGCTAAGCATAGCGCGTGGTGTTATTTGTAAACTGTAAGCACGAATAGCTTCAGATATGCCAGGTGTTTCTTTTTCAATAACATCACGAGTGGCTTCTGGTGTGTTATCGCGAGGAGAAAAACCTGTTCCGCCAGTTGTTAGGATTAAAGGAATTTTGCTATTAGATAATTCGATTAATTTATCGGCAATAAGACTGCGTTCATCTGGTAAGATATCAAGTGATACAACTTTATAATTTGCTGTTTCAAGAATTTGTTTTATACAAGGGCCACTTAAATCTTCACGCATTTTTTTATATCCTCTATCGCTGATGGTTATAATTGCTACTTCAAATATATCAATCACCTTCTACCGTAATAGTATCATTTGGTTTTATAATACCGCCATTTAATACAATAGCGAAAACACCTTCATTAGGCATGATACATTCGCCAGTTTGTTTTTGAATATTACAGCCGAGATGGCATTTTTTACCAATTTGTGTAATTTTAAGCAAAATGGAATTGATTTTTAGTTTTGTGCCTATTGGTAATTTTTTTAAATCAATACCCTCAACAAGTAAATTTTCACCGAAAGCGCCAGCAGGTACTTTTATGTTATATTTATTAGAAAATTGGTGGACAGCTTCTACAGCAAGTAGACTTATTTGACGATGCCAATTCCCCGCATGAGCATCATTTTCTAGTCCAAAATTTTTAATCATACTTCCTGTTGGAATAGCTTTTTTTAATGTACCTTTTTTTTCACTAATACATACAGCTAGAATTTTTCCCATTAGTCAAGCCTTTCTATTATAAATTCCAGATTTACCGCCTTCTTTATGCACTAAATGAATGTTTTGAATTTCCATAGAGCGGTCAAGTGCTTTACACATATCATAAATAGTTAAAAGTGCTGTACTTACAGCGTGCAGTGCTTCCATTTCTACACCAGTTTTACCATTTACTTTTACTTGAGCAATAGCTTTAATTGATAAGTCAGTTTCGTTTAATTCAAAATCAACAGTAGCTTTGGTTATAAATAGTGGATGACATAGTGGAATGATATCACTTGTCTTTTTGGTTGCCATAATACCAGCTATGCGAGCAATGGCAAGAACATCGCCTTTTTTGACAGTATTATTTTTTATAGCAAGAAAAACTTCACGATTAACGGTGATGAACCCCTCAGCAATGGCATTGCGAGATGTTATGGCTTTATCGCTGACATCAACCATGATAGCATTTCCTTCACTATTAAAATGTGTAAATTTTGTTGTCAAAATATATACCTCAAGTTATTTTAATTTTTTTGCAACATCAGATACATCTTTGATAGTTTTAGCCGTTTCTGTGATATCTGATGTAGAATTGCGAAATTCTTTAATACTTTTACCAACAGCTTTGCTGATTTCAGGTAATTTTTTAGGACCAAAAATAACGAGTGCAATTACTAAAATTAAAACGAGTTCTGGGATACCAAGACCAAACATAGACATTCTCCTTTTGTACGATATTATTATCTAAATTATACCATGAAAAACTGCTGATAGGGAAATCAGCAGTTTTTCATTTTTAATATTTTTTATAGAGAATTTTAATTAAGTTTAAAATACAAATCATTGCTACGCCAGTATCGACAAATACAGCTACCCACATAAAAGCATAGCCCATAAGACCGAGTAACATAATTAATACTTTTACCAAAATAGCAAATACTACATTTTGCCAAGCAATTTTAAGCGTATCACGAGAAATATTTATTGCTTGCAGAATAGAATAAACTTTAGAATTCATAAACACAACATTTTTCTAATTTCCTTTCTGGTAATTTTTAATTGTTTTGTAGCAAAAGTTAATGTAGCATCATAAATTTCAGGTAATTCATGTTCGATTTTTTACAGCACAGTTGGCACAATCAATATTATCAATAAGATAAATTTTTTGTTGATAACCAACGGTAATTTTACCCGAAAATTCATGATGATGAATTTCGATATGTTCATCATGAGATTGTATTGGAAGTAATCATAATAAGCCCTCTTTTCCTTATTTAACAGTCATTTTTTCCGTACTTGGTGGTATATTTTGTAAATAATGAATATCAATGATAATTTTTGTTTTGCTAAAAAAATAATTTAGATTAAAATAAGATGGAGGTGAATTATTTATGAATATAAAATTTCGTTTAGCACAGTTAAGTGATGCAAAAGATTTATTAGAAATTTATGCTCCATATGTTAAAAATACAAATATTACTTTTGAATATGAAGTGCCAACAGTTGCAGAATTTAAACAACGTATGCAAAAAGTATTGGCAAAATTTCCGTATATTGTTGCTGTTTGTGAAGGTAAAATTATTGGTTATACATATGCGTCTATTTTTAGAGAAAGAATTGCTTATAGTTGGGGTTTAGAGACATCAATTTATATAAAAAGAGATTTTCAAAAAATGCATTTAGGAGAAAAAATGTATGCTATTTTAGAAGAATTTCTTAAACGCCAAAATATTACTAATCTATATGCTAGTATAACGTATACTAATTTACAAAGTGTTAATTTTCATACGAAACTGGGCTATAGAAAAATAGGTTATTTTACAAAATGTGGTTATAAAAAAGGTGAATGGCTTGATATGATTTTCATGGAAAAAATGATAAATAAGCATACAGTTCCAGCAAAAGAAATTGTTTATTTAGCAGATATTTCGCAAAATGAAATAGAAAAAATTTTATCTAAAGATAATTGGTTGCAGGATTGAATGATAATGCCTATAATATTATTATGTTTAATTGTATAAAGACAGGTGCGAATGCTTAATAAGGAAACCGGAAAGCCGGTACGGTCCCGCCACTGTAAGGGGAGCTTGCTTCAATTATGTCACTGGATTTATCTATCTGGGAAGGCGAGGTATAGTGATGAACCTAAGTCAGGAGAATTGCCTGTTGGAAAACACCGTGGAATTTATTTATAGATTTCCAGACTCACGAGAGATGGGCAGGTGGATAGATATTTTTACATTAAAGTAAATTAGTGTAGAAGTAGTATATCTTCCTGCATAAGGGAGATTTTTTTATGCGTAAAGAGATGAAAAGTGGTTATACTACTGGTTCATGTGCAGCAGCAGGAACTAAGGCAGCGATACTTGCTTTACAGGGAAATGTCGTACAACAGGTTAAATTACATGCTTTGAGCGGTGAAACATTATATATTCCTATTAAAAGTGTAGAATTTACGGCAAATGGTGCAAGAGCTGAAGTAATTAAAGATGCTGGTGATGACCCAGATATAACGCATGGCGTATCTGTTTTTACTGAAGTAATTATAAATACTCAAAATGAAGAGATAAATTTTCATGCAGGCTTGGGAATAGGTACAGTAACAGAACCAGGATTATCTGTAGCCCCAGGACAACCAGCAATAAATCCAGGACCGCGTCAAATGATGATAGAAGTTGTACGAGAACTTTTGCCTAAAAAATATGGTTGTGATATTACAGTTTCTATTCCTAAAGGCGTAGAGTTAGCTAAGAAAACCTTAAATCCTATTTTAGGAATTGAAGGAGGAATATCTGTTATTGGAACAACGGGAGTTGTGCGTCCCATGTCAGAAGAGGGCTTTAAAAATTCTTTAACTCCTCAAATTTCTGTAGCTAAAGCTAATGGTTTTGATGATATTGTATTTGTGCCAGGTAAAATTGGTGAAAATATTGCTAAAAAATTGGACTTGCCAGCAAAATCATTAATTCAAACAAGTAATTTTATTGGTCATATGTTGGAATTTGCTGCTGATGAAGGGATAAAATCAGTGCTTTTGTTTGGTCATTTGGGAAAACTTGTCAAAGTGGCTGGTGGAATTTTCTATACACATAGTAAAATAGCTGATGCACGTTTAGAAATATTAGCTTCATATGCAGCGCTTTTAGGTATGGATAGAGCGGGAATAGAAGAAATTTTTAAAGTTAAGACGACAGAAGCAGCTATGCCGATTATTGCAAAATATGATTTGGATAAAAAAGGTTATTATGATTTATTGGCACAAAGGGCTAGTAAACGCAGTCAACAACATGTTTTTAATGCCTTAACGGTGGGAACTGTTCTTGTAACTTTAAAAGGTGAAATTCTTGGCATGGATGATAATGCAAGACAAATAGGTGGTAGATTAGGTTGGAATTTAAGATAATTGTAGTTGGCATTGGCCCAGGGGCAAAAGAATATATTGTACCAAAAGCTTTAACAGCTATTGAAAACGCTAAAGTGCTTGTTGGTGGTAGTAGAGCTTTAGCAGATTTTGCGCAGGCAAAGCAAAAAACATTTGCTATAAAAGCTGATATTGATGCAGTGATGAATTTTATCAAAGCAGAGCTTAAGCAAAATGATGTTGTTGTTATGGTATCAGGGGACCCAGGGTATTATTCATTACTTAGTTCATTACGGCGTAATTTCCCTATAGAAAAGATTGAAGTCATTCCGGGATTAAGTTCTATACAAATAGCTTTTGCTAAAATTGCCTTGCCATGGCAGGACGCAAGTTTACTCAGCTTTCATGGTAGGATACCAAGTGATGATGACTTAGTTTATCATGAAGGGCGTATTATCGGTATGCTTACGGATAATAAATTTAATTCTGGTCGTATTGCTGAGTATTTAATAAAGCGAGGCTGGAATAAAAATGCAAAAGCATATATTTGCGCTAGATTATCTTATCCTGATGAAAAAATTATTTGTATGTCTTTAGATGAAGCCCAGACAAAAGAAAATACTTCGCACTGTGTAATGATAGTGGAAGGATAAAGAATAAAAATGAATATTTAATATATTATATAAAAATTATTACAAAATAAACTGATAAAGGAAGAAATTTCATTGATATATAAATCAATAGATTTGTTTGCGGGTATAGGCGGAATTCGCATGGGTTTTGATAAAGCCTTTAAACGTGAAATAGAAACTGTTTTTATAAGTGAATGGGATAAGAAAGCACAGAAAACATATTCAGCAAACTTTAAAGAATCTACAATAGCTGGAGATATTACTAAAATTAACGAAGAAAATATACCAAAACATAATATTTTATTAGCAGGATTTCCCTGTCAAGCTTTTTCGATGGCTGGACAGAAAAAAGGATTCGAAGATACAAGAGGAACTTTGTTTTTTGATGTTGCACGTATTGTTAAATATCATAAACCTCAAGTAGTATTCTGTGAAAATGTTAAAAATCTGGCAAAACACGATCAAGGAAAAACATTTAAAGTAATTGTAAGTATTTTATCCAATTTAGGATATACTGTTTTCAGCAAAATTTTAAACAGTAAAAATTTCGGAGTTCCTCAAAATAGGGAAAGAATATATAAAGAAGGTGAAATTTTGAATTTACCAGGAATAAGTGATGATTTATTTATTCGTGATAAAGTACCAATGACAAAAGAAGAGATACGCATTTTAACAATGTGTAAAGCTAAAATACGTCCAGATAATATAATTTGGGATATTGGTGCAGGTACAGGTTCTTTGTCAATCGAAGCAGCAATGCTTGCTTTACAGGGTAAAGTATATGCTGTAGAAAAAAAAGATTTGGCAGTAGAGCTTTTATATAAAAATATAGCTAAATTTAAGTTGCAAGATAAAATAGAAGTGATTGCAAAAGAAGCACCGCAAGGGTTGGATGAATTACCAGCTTGTGATGTAGTGTTTATCGGTGGCAGTGGTAAGCATATGGCTGAAATTTTGGATTTGATTGATACAAAATTAAAAATTGGTGGCAGAATTATAGTTAATGCTGTAACTATTCAGACGATAGCACAAATTATTGAATATATGAGGCAAAAGGAAAATTACACATATGAAGCAATTCAAGTACAGGTCAATCGTTTGCGAAAAGTTGCTTCGTATGATATGTTTAATGCCCAAAATCCTGTATATATTGTTACTTGTGTGAAAGGGGATAAAAAATAATGGTTTATATTGTTGGTGCAGGTCCTGGAGACCCAGAACTTATTACAGTTAAAGGACAACGATTATTGCAAGAGGCTGATGTCATTATTTATGCTGGTTCGCTTGTTAATCCGGCACTTTTAGATTATGCTAAAGCTGATTGTAAAATTTATAATAGTGCTTCTATGACGTTAGGTGAAGTAATTGAAACGATAACAAAAGCAGTACAAGAAGATAAAATGGTAGTGCGTTTGCATACAGGTGACCCAGCGATTTATGGTGCTATTCAAGAACAGATGGATGAACTTTCTCGTCGAGGTATTGAATATACAGTTGTACCAGGTGTTAGTTCATTTTTAGCAACAGCAGCTGCTTTGAAACAAGAGTATACTTTGCCAGAAATTTCTCAAACTGTAATTATTACGAGAAATGAGGGTAGAACACCTGTACCAGAAAGAGAAAAATTAAAATCGTTAGCAACACATCAAGCTACAATGTGTATTTTCCTCAGTGTGCATATGATTTCTGATGTAGTGGCACAATTAATTGAAGGTGGATATGATAAGACAACGCCAATTGCTATTGTGCAAAAAGCTTCTTGGCCAGAACAAAAAATTGTGCGTGGTACATTAGAAACAATAGCTGATATTGTGAAAGAAAATAATATTTCGCGTACAGCTATGATTGTTGTAGGTAAATGTTTGGATACAGAATATGCAAAATCTCGTTTATATGCACCGGAATTTAGTCATATGTATCGTCAAGGTACAGATAAATAATGAAATACGCTCTTATTGCTGTAACGGAAAATGGTGCTAAATTAGCTGAAGTTTTACAACGAAAATTGCAAAACTGCGATATTTATGTAAAAGAAGGACGACATAATCTGTCGTGCTTCTTGGCAGAATTTAATAAAATGCGTGATTTGGTGGCAAAAATTTTTTATCAATATGATGCTATAATTTTTTTCTCATCAACAGGTATTGCGGTGCGTATGATTGCTCCATTTATTGTGCATAAAGCAAAAGACCCAGCTATTATTGTTATTGATGAACAAGCACATTTTGTTATAAGTTTGTTATCAGGTCATTTAGGTGGGGCTAATGAACTTACACAAAGGATTGCTGATATATTAAAAACAGTACCAGTAATTACGACAGCTACAGATATAAATAATTTGATTGCGCCAGATGTGATTGCACGCAAATTACAATTAGTACCGGTTCCGTTGTCACATATAAAAATTGTAAATTCAGCACTTATTGCTGGTAGAAATATATTTTATTATGTAGAAGAAAATTGGCAAGAAGCTGATAGATATATAAAATTTTTGGAACAATATAATATTAAGGCAAAGAAAATTACGGCAAGAAAATTAAATTTGAGTTTTACACCGTGTGTGTTTATTTCACCACAGAGAAAAGTGATGACAAATGTATTAACTTTGTCGCCTCGTCGTTTAATTGTCGGTATTGGTTGCCGAAAAAATGTTGATAAAAGTTTGATAGAAAAGGCAATACTTCAAGCAAAGAAAATGGCTAAATGTGAAGATTTAGTAATAAGAAAACTTGTTTCTACTGTAGTAAAGAAAAATGAAGTAGGGCTTTTAGAATGGGCAAAGGAAAATAAAGTACAAGCGTATTTTTTTCCTAATAATATTATGCAAAAGATGATTGCAAAATATAATTTGCCAAAATCTGAATTTGTACAAAGACAAATTGGTATCGGCAATGTCTGTGAAGCAGCGATATTGTCGTATAATGAACGGGCAAAAATAATTTTGCCTAAGACAAAATTTGAGAAAGTGACGGTATCTTTAGCATGGGAATAATTAAAGTTATAGGTATAGGGCCTGGTGGTAAAGAAGACATAACACCGCGTGCCTTAAAAGCAATTCAAGAAGCAGATACAGTAGCAGGATATAATACGTATATAAAATTAGTAAATTATCTTTTAGAAGGAAAAAATGTTATTGGCACAGGAATGATGCAAGAAATTGACCGTTGTAAAATGGCTCTTGCTGAAGCTATAAAAGGTCATAATGTAGCTGTAGTATCTAGCGGTGACTCAGGTGTTTATGGTATGGCTGGATTAATTTTAGAATTGCTTTTAAAAATGCCAAAAGAAGAACGCCCAAAGGTGGAAATCGTAGCAGGATTGAGTGCTGTTAATGCAGCTGCATCTGTTCTTGGTGCTCCACTTATGCATGATTTTGCAGTGATTAGTTTAAGTGATTTATTAACTCCTTGGGATTTGATAAAAAAACGTGCTGAACTTGCAGCTCAAGGTGATTTTGTAATTGGACTTTATAATCCAAAAAGTCATAAACGTGTTCAACATATTGAAGAAATAAGAGAAATTATGCTTAAATATAAAGACCCTAAAACGCCAGTAGGTATTGTAAATAGTGCAAGTCGTGAAAATGAAACATATGTTATTTCTGATTTAGAAAATTTTACAAAAGAAGAAATCAATATGTTTTCACTCGTTATAATTGGCAATAGTAAAACTTTCGCTAAAGATGGTTTTATGGTAACACCTAGAGGTTATGAAATATGATATTTGTAGCTTCAGGCACACAAGATGGTAGAGGTTTAATAAAATATTTATTAGATAAAAATTATAAAGTTATGGCTTCTGTTGTAACTGATTATGGTAAAAATTTATTACCTCAACATGAAAATTTAATAATTAATGACCATAAACTTGATGAAATGGCTATGCAAAAATGTTTAGAGGAACAGCGTATAAAAGTTTTTGTAGATGCAACGCATCCTTATGCGGTAAATGTATCACAGACGGCAATGCAGGTTTGTAAAAAACTTAATATACCGTACATTCGCTATGAGCGAAAGGTAACACCACTCCCTAGTTATGATAAGTTACATGTAGTGGAAACATATGAAGAAGCAGCAGAGCTTGCTATGCAATTAGGGGAAAATATTTTTTTGACAACAGGTAGTAATCGTTTAGAATTATTTGCTGAAATCGCTAAAAAATATAATCATCATATTATAGCGCGTGTATTACCAGCTGTAGCTTCGCTAGAAATTTGTGAAAAAGCTAAGATTATGCCATGTGATATCGTAGCTATACAAGGACCATTTTCGGAAAGTCTTAATATGGATTTATATGAAAAATATGATACTGATGTAGTAGTTATGAAAAATAGTGGTACACTTGGTGGTACAGAAACGAAATTGACAGCGGCAATCAAAATGAATTTAGAAATTGTATTAATCGATAGACCGCGTATTAATTATATAAATATGGTGCACGATTACGATAGTGTAATTGATTTTGTAAGACAGTATAAAGTTTAATCGTAAATTTTACTGTAAACTGAGGAGGGTATATGATGAATTTTATTAAAGACCCAATGGCAATTGAAGTTCGTAGTTTTGAAATAATTAAACCGTATATTGAAAAATTAAATTTGAATGAAGCACAAACAAAAATTTATTCACGTATAATTCATGCTTCAGGTGATGTAGATTATGCACCACTTATTCATATTCACGAAAATGTTGTAGAAGCTATGCAAAAAGCATTACTTGCTGGTTGCAAAATTTATACTGATGTGGAAATGGTACGTACTGGTATTAATAAGCGTAAATTAGCGACATGGGGTGGCTCTGTAGAGTGTAAAATTGCTGATAGTGAAATTATAAAATATGCCAAAGAAAATGGAGTAACTCGTTCTATTGCAGCTATGCGTTATTTTGGTAAGGATTTAAATGGGGCTATTGTTGCTATTGGTAATGCTCCAACAGCTTTATTTGAAGTAATTCGCTTGATGAATGAAGAAAATATTCGTCCAGCAGCTATTGTTGGCACACCAGTTGGTTTTGTCGGTGCAGCAGAGTCAAAAGATTTATTGATTAAAGAAGCAAAAGTTCCATATATCACTGTAACGGGCACAAAAGGCGGTAGTCCAATTGCTGTAGCATGTATTAATGCTGTAATGTATCTTATTGATAATACACGTATTTAATAGGTGGTTATGATGAATATTAATATTCCTCGTGTAGTAATCGCAGCAACTCAAAGTAGTTCTGGTAAAACTACAGTAGTTACAGGTATTTTACGAGCACTTAAAAATAAAGGAATGACTGTACAGCCATTTAAAGTGGGACCAGATTATATTGACCCATCATATCATGGTATGGCAGCGGGTAGAAGTGGTCATAATCTTGATACATGGCTAGTTGATGAAAATAAAATTAATGATTTATTTGTACATGAAACAGTAGGTGCTGATATTGCTATTATTGAAGGTGTTATGGGGCTTTATGATGGCGGTAAAAAGGGCATAAGTTCTACAGCACAACTTGCGAAAAAACTGAAAGCACCAGTGATTTTAGTTATTAATGTTCAATCTATGGGCGACTCAGCAGCAGCGATTGCATTAGGTTTTAAATTGTATGATGAACAAGTTAATTTAGCTGGTGTAATTTTAAATAGACTAGGTTCACCAACACATAAAGCACTTATAGAAGAAGCATTAGCTAAAATAAATATTCCTGTATTTGGCGCAATCTATCGTGATGATAGTGTGCATATGCCAGAACGTCATTTAGGACTTACCCCAGCACAAGAAAATAATGCTAAAGAAATAATAGAATTAATTTCAGAAAAGATTGCTAAAGAAGTTTATTTAAATGAAATTGTAAAACTTGCTCAAACAGCACCACCGATTGAAATTCAAGAAAAAGAACAAAAACCAATCAATAAAGATGTGATAATCGCAGTAGCGAAAGATAAAGCTTTTTCGTTTTATTATCCAGCAAGTTTAGCTCAATTAGAACAATATGGAGCGAAAATTGAATTTTTTAGTCCATTAGAAGATGAATGTATTCCGCCTAATGCTTCAGCTTTGATATTTGGTGGAGGTTTTCCTGAAATTTTTGCTGATAAACTAGCACATAATAAATCTATGTTAAATTCCATTTGGCAAGCGAATGAAAATAAAATGCCAATTTATGCTGAATGTGGCGGATATATGTATCTAATGCGAGGAATTTTTGATTTCGATGGTAATTTTCATGAAATGGTGGGAATTATTCCAGCAACGGCAAAAATGAATAAAAAATTACAGACTGTAGGTTATGTAGAAGCATGTAATTTACAAAATAATATTTTAGGGGAAAAAGGTAGCGTATATCATGGACATGAATTTCATTTTTCCACTCAAACTGAAGAGTTTGGAGAGAATGCAGAAACTTTTCCATGGGCATTTGAGTTTACAAAAATGCGTAATAATGCTAAATATAAAGCTGGCTATGCTAAAGATAATATTGTAGGTTCGTATTTGCATTTACATTTTTTAGGCTCAACAGAAGCTGCGCGTTGTTTGGTAGAAAAAGCTAAAATATATCAGAATTTAAAACAAAGGGACAATTAGTATGAAACATATAATGTTACAAGGTACTTCTTCACATGTAGGAAAGAGTATACTTACAACTGCATTGTGCCGTATTTTTTATCAAGAAGGAATTAGTGTTGTTCCATTTAAAGCTCAAAATATGGCGTTAAATTCGTATGTAACAAAAGATGGCGATGAAATGGGTCGTGCTCAAGTAGCACAAGCAGAAGCGGCAGGGCTTGAACCATTTATAGAAATGAACCCTGTACTTTTAAAACCAACGGGAAATTCTTGTTCACAAGTAATATTAATGGGTAAACCTATTGGTAATATGTCAGCACGTGAATATCATAAAGGTTATTCATTAAAAGCTTTTGATACAGTAAAAGAAGCAATTAGTCGACTAGAAAAACGGTTTGATATGATGGTAATTGAGGGAGCAGGAAGCCCAGCAGAAGTAAATTTAAAGGCAAACGATATTGTAAATATGCGTATTGCTAAATATTTAAATGCACCAGTACTTTTAATTGCGGATATAGACCGTGGCGGAGCACTTGCTTCTCTTGTTGGTACTTTGGAATTGTTAGAACCGGATGAACGAGATTTAGTTAAAGGTTTAGTAATTAATAAATTTCGTGGCGATGTTACGATTTTACAGCCAGCACTTGATTTTCTTGAAGAAAAGACAGGTAAGCCAGTTTTGGGTGTAATACCGTATTTATCAGATTTAGGAATTGATGATGAAGACTCGGTTTCACTTGATGATAAAATTACTATAGCTAAAAATAAAACGAATGCACCGATAAAAATAGCAGTAATTCAAACACCAAAGATTTCTAATTTTACTGATTTTGATGCTTTAAGTAGAGAAGATGATGTAAATCTTTACTATGTAAGAGAAGGCGAAGCAATCGGAGATGTTGATTTGATTTTACTTCCAGGTAGTAAAAATACGACAGAAGATATGTTATATTTGCGTCGTAGTGGCATGGAAGAGGCAATAAAAAAAGCTCATGCTGAAAACATACCAATTATCGGTATCTGTGGTGGCTATCAAATGCTTGGTGAAAAAATTAGTGACCCATATCATACAGAGTCAAATAATGATAGTGTAGAAGGATTATGTCTTTTACCAATGGAAACAATTTTTGCTGAAAAAAAATTAACTTCACAAGTAAAAGCAAAATGTTTAGATTGGCAATTTTTATGTGAAAAACTTGCGGTTGACGATTTAGTCGGTTATGAAATTCATATGGGTGAAACGAGATTTACAAAAGAATGTAAGCATCCGTTTACAATAACAGAAAGAGCTGGAAAACAAGTTGAAATTGTAGAAGGTTTGATAAATGATGAAAATAATGTAATGGGTGCATATATTCATGGTATTTTCGATAATGATGCTTATCGTCGTGGTTTAATTAATATATTGCGTAAGCGTAAAAATTTAAGTCCTTTACCAATAAGTATTAATTACACAGCAGCAAAACAGCAAGCATATAATCGTTTAGCAGAAACCGTTCGTCAAAATCTTGATATGGATAAATTAAGAGAAATAATAGGATAATTTAAATAAAAAATGCAGATAAAAGCTTAAGGCTAATATCTGCATTTTTTATTAATGGTAATTTTAAGATAATCGAGAAATTCGATAGCTTTAGCAAAATCTTCAACTATTTTTTCAGCATCGCCATGCTGAATGCCATCAATAACGCAATGTTTTAAATGACCTTCTAAAATGACTTTTCCTACACTGTGCATAGCAGATTTAGTAGCATTAACCTGCATTAATACATCTTCGCAAGGAATATTTTCATCGTCAATCATTCTATCAATAGCATTTAATTGTCCTATAATACGTTTTATACGACGAATGATGGAGTTTTTGAGTATCCATACATTGTTTTATAAAAAAATCATACCTTTTCCAGATGTGTGAATTATAATTAATATTATAACAAGTTTAGTTATCAAATTGATTATCTTAAAATTTTTGTTACAATATAAATGAGAAAAATTTTCATTTAATAAGAGGTGATAATATGGATTTAAATAAATATAGCAAACGTCATTCAACAAGTGAGAAAGCTCGAGAATTACTTCGATATATTGGTCCTGGTCTTTTGATTACAGTTGGTTTTATTGACCCAGGAAATTGGGCTTCAAATTTAGCAGCTGGAGCTGATTATGGTTATTTATTGTTATGGATGGTTACACTATCTACGATAATGCTTATTTTTCTGCAACATAATGCAGCGCATTTGGGAATTGTTACGGGATTATGTTTATCTGAAGCTACTACAAAATTTTTGCCTAGATGGATTTCACGTCCTATACTCACATCAGCTATGTTAGCTTCGATAGCAACAGCATTAGCGGAAATTTTGGGCGGAGCGATAGCTTTAAATTTATTATTTAGTATTCCAATAACAATAGGCAGTATTATTACTGCGGTACTTTGTGCAGTATTATTAAAAACAAATTCTTATCCTAAAATGGAAAAAATAATTATTGCTTTTGTATCAATTATTGGATTTTCTTTTTTAATCGAACTTCAAATGGTACCACTTGAATGGTCATCAGCTGTTTCTGGATGGGTTGTACCAAGTATGCCGGAGGGTTCTATTGTAATTATTATGAGTGTGCTTGGTGCTGTCGTTATGCCACATAATTTATTTTTACATTCGGAAATTATTCAATCACGTCAATGGAATTTGCAAGAAGAGCAGATTATTCAAAAACAACTTCGCTTTGAATTTTTGGATACAATTTTTTCCATGGGAATAGGCTGGGCGATTAATAGTTCCATGATTATTGTTGCAGCAGCTGTATTTTTTTCTAATGGTATTCAGGTAGATGATTTAACTCAGGCAACGGAATTATTGCGACCGATATTAGGTGAGAATGCTGCAATTATCTTTGCTATAGCATTGCTGTTTGCAGGTATTTCTTCAACATCAACTTGTGGAATAGCAGGTGGTAGTATTTTTGCTGGTATTTTTGGTGAAGATTATAATATACAAGATTATCATTCATGGCATGGTGTTCTTTTAACATATGGTATAGCAGTATTAATAATTATTTTTATTTCTGACCCCTTTCAAGGGCTTATTTACTCACAAATGTTGCTTAGTATGCAATTACCAATAACAATAGTATTGTTGATATATCTTACTTCTTCATATAAGGTTATGGGAAAATATGCAAATAGTTTACGTTTAAAAATAATTTTGGGTATAATTGGTGCAGTTGTAATTGGTTTAAATATTATTTTATTATATCAATTTTTAATAGTATAAGTGATTAAAAATAAGAAGGCAGTATACCTTCTTATTTTTTTTGATAAATTTTTGAGTTTAAGGAAATAGCAAACTGAATGAGTTGAGATGAATTTTATGATTTATTTATTTTGTTAGTGAAAGAATACAAAGGATTTTGTCATGGTTTTTTAGAATAGTATTTGATAAAATATAAATAACGTTCACATTAGATATTGGAGTGATTTTTGATGACAGGAAATAAAGAAGTAATTACAGGAAATGATTATAAAAGAATGATAGCTGGTGCATATAGCGCCTTTTTGTTAGAATATGAAAATATTAATGCTTTAAATGGTGAGTCTTTATTGGATAGAAAAGCAGGAACTCATATTTTGCGTACTATTGGAGCCGCTGCAATGTCATTGCGTGATTTGCAATCAGTAGAAAGTATTGGCGGAGTATCTAAGCGTGTAGGCAATGCAGCTGTTTTGGGTGCAAGAGGAAATGCAGGTGTATTGATTTCTCAAATATTACGTGGTATTGCTAAAGGTTTATCGGGAAAATATGAAGCTTCGTCTTCTGTATTTGGCAAATCTTTCCAATATGGTGTATTGTATGCTCAGCGTGCTGTAAATGATGAAGTAGAACGTCCAATTATTATAACGGCAAAGGCAGTAGCAAAGGGTGCCTATAATGCAGTTCGTGCTAATTTGCCGATTGCAGAAATTCTCACAGAAGCAATTAAAGCAGGTGGTATTGCTTTAATTCAAGCAGAACATAAATATGGTTTTGTTGATGCTGGAGCAAAAGCTTTAATGGTATTTTTGCAAGGATGTCGCAATGGTTTAGATGGATATTATGTTTCACCGGTAATGTTATTTTCTTCTGGTTTTAAAATATCGCATGATGTACCTAATCCACGTTATGATATGGTTTATCCATATGCTGTATCTTGCAGATTGGAAAGATGTAGAGCAAGCAAAGCTGATTTAGCGAAAATGCTTAAATCTATGGGTAAAGTAGTTGTGATAAAAAGTGAAGGTCGTGATATTTTGTTATATTTGCATACAGATTATCCAGGTAATATGTTAGAACAGGCTGTTGACTGGGGAACAATAAAAGATGTAACAATACAGAATTTGGCAATGCCACATAATTTAAAATCTGTTGATAAAACTATGCTTGATGTAGCAATGCTCGCAATAGCAAATGATGAAACGAGTGCGCAAAAACTTGAGGAATTAGGAGCTATTGCAGTAATTACGGATGATAAAGTAAGTGGGCCGTCTGTTGGCGATTTAATAAATTTAATTCATAGTGATATTGCCAAAAATTACATTATAATAGCAAACAGTGTAGATAGTTCGTTAGTAATGGCACAAGCAAAACGCCTTTTAAACAATAATATAGAAATTTTATATACAACAAATTTAGAAGAACAATTGAAAGTTATAAAATGTTTTAATCCAGAAATAGAATTAAAAGATAATATGAAAAATATGAATGAAGCATTGAATATTTGATTTTGGCTGAATAAAAATGAGAGAAGGTGGGTTCAGTGGATTTTTTTAGGAAAGTAATAGTTTTTTGTGCTATGTTTTTATTTGTTAGTAGTACAGGATATACTGCACCAATTTTAAAATTGAATTCACATGGGCATGATGTAGTTATCTTGCAACAAAATCTTATGCGTTTAAGTTATAGTGTCAGTAAAGTAAGTGGCAATTATGATAAAGAAACACAAGAAGCAGTAAAGGCTTTTCAAAAGGATAATAAACTTAGTGTTACAGGTGTTGTAAATAGAGAAACATGGTGGGCAATAAAAGGTGGCAAACCGACGATAAGTGATACTATAAGTGAAAGTAATATATCAGTAGTTAAACCGACAAATTCACCTATTTGGGATAATGTTTCTTCAGTACCATATGGTAGAACTTTTTTAGCTAAAAAAGAAGTTTCATCTATTATAGCTACAGCCAAAAATTATATGGGTGTACCATATGTTTTTGGAGGTGATTCTCCGGAAGAAGGATTTGATTGTTCGGGTTTTTTAGAATATGTTTTTGCTAGAAATGGTATACAAATACCTAGAACAGCTGATGAGCAGTATAGATTAGGAAAACTAGTTAAACAATCTCAGTTAGTAGCAGGAGATTTAGTTTTTTTCACTACGTATGAACCAGGAGCTTCACATTGCGGAATTTATTTAGGTAATGATAAATTCATTCATGCTTCAAGTAGTAAGGGTATAAGAATAGATGATTTAAATGATTCGTACTGGGCTAGTCGATATTATGGTGGTAAACATATTGTAAAATAAAAAACAGCAGGATTTTTCCTGCTGTTTTTCTAGTGTACAAAAAATATCAGATAAAGTGAATGTATTAGTAGAAAAATCTGCTTTTAGTAATAAGTTTTTTTCGTAATAGTAATCCTTATAATTTTAGATAATAGATGTATTAATTTATTTTTTTATACGAATATTTGCTTTAAGTGTTCTAGTTGTGCTTTTTGGTTGTCGATTTTGTGGTCAAAGGCTGAAAGAAAGTCAGCGATTTTTGTTTGTTCTTCTAAACAAGGAGGGAAAAAAGGAATATTTTCTATAGTAGAAGCTGAAAGACTAGGAACACCAGTTGATTCATCGACAAATTTTTAAAATATCGCTGAGTTCTTTCTTTTTCCATTGTGGATAATTATTGCCGTTTTCATCTTTAAATCTTAATTTTGGTATATTCATTATTTTAACCCCAATTCTTGGAAATATTTATTTAGTTCTTTATCAATTTCTTTGGCTTCGTTTTGTAGTTTGTCTAATGCAGTAAATTCTGCTTGTAGGTTCACTGGTTCTTCTTCAAATGTATCTACTTTTCAGAAATAAAATTAGAAAGAACTTCATTATATTTATCAAAGTGAGAAGAATTCTTACGACGTTTAATATAGCTATTATGAGCAGATGTAGAGCTCATTTTCAATTTTATTACGAGATAATGTTCGAGCAATGGTAGAATGATGACGATGTAAAAATTTAGCAATAAAACGAGTAGAATAATCTAAAATAGAAAGAATCTCTATACGAATACGTTCAGATATGGTAAGATGATGAGTCTTTTAATTTTTTAGGTGTCGCACTTCATTATATAATCTATCAAATATTATTAATGGTTACAGGGTTGTTAAGATAATAAAACCATATAGATTGGTATGGTAATTATAGACAAGAGTGTTGTAGCTGAAACAACGAGTGTAGCATATTCTGTATCTGTTTTATATAGACTAGATAAAACAACGGTTTGTATCATAGCAGGAAGTGAAGCCATGATGACAAAAACTTTGTACATAAGTTCTGGCATAGGGAAAATATGCGCTAGAATGTACATACTAAGTGGAGCAATAATGAAGCGACCAAGACAAATACCACTAAGGCTCAGGTCAAATCGTATATTTTTTAGGCCCATAGAATAAAGCGTAACGCCGATAAAGATGAGAGCTAGAGGTGTAGTTAAATTGCCCATATATTGTGCTGTGTCCATAAAAAATTTAGGTAGTGGAATATTGAATATTAGGATGATTAATGAAGCAAGAAATCCTAATATTGGCGGTGAAAAAATACGCTTTAATGTAGACAAAGTAAACATATTTCTGTAAGAAAAAGCTGAAGAGTCTGATTGTATACAAGCATTGCCTAAAGTCCAGAAAAATGTTGTATTGGCAAAGAAGTACAAAAGTGTATAAGGGATAGCTTCTTCGCCAAATAATGCCATAGTAACAGGTAGTCCAACAAATATTGTATTGGATGTAGTAAAACTGGATTGAAAAATGCCACGACGTCCTTTAGGTGCCATGAAATGAGCCATAATAATACTTAAAACGAAACAAATAGCAATAGAGATAAAAGGTACAATAGAGCCGGTTATTAAATGAAGTAATTGGTCATGACTGAAAGCGTGTGTAATATTATAAATAAAAAATAAGGGCAATGATACGTAGTTTACTAGTTTAGGCAAAATGGCTTTATTAGAAGCATTTATCCAACCGACTTTGGCTAAAATACAACCAACAAGTCCCATTAAAATTAAAGTTAATACGCCACTTATGGCGTGAAATAAAGCGTCCAAAAGTATCATCTCCCAAGAAGTAAATTAATTAATTAAATTAGTAGCATAATAATTTTTATTAACTAAAGAATAATTCGTGTAAAAAACCAATAAGGTTGAAACCTTCGCTTGTATCTTCAGTTGTAACCATATCAATACTGCCAATAACTGTTCCTTGATAAATTAAATCAACTGTACCAACTTTCGTACCAGCAGGGCAAGGTGCATTGATATAATTAGTGGTTAAATTTAACTTATAAGTAAAATCTTCTGCCTTTTCATGCTTCATTACGGGATAAGTGAATTGCTCAGCAGGTGCAACAGCAACTTTTGAAATATTAGCGTTGTGTACGTATATAGAAGAAGTGAGTTCTGCTGTGTCTATAGTTTGTTGAGAAGCTATTTGTTTAAAACCAAAATCTAAAAGAGCAAGACTTTCTGTAAAACGTGTTCTTCTATCAGCTGTTTTTAAAACGACAGCAATTAAAGAACTACCGTTTTTTTCGGCGGAAGCTACAAGACAACCACCGGCGGCATCTGTATAACCTGTTTTGATGCCAGTAATATCATCGTTGTTCCATAAAAGGCGATTAGTGTTACTATAAATATTTTTGCGGTCGCTTGGTGATATCCAGCTTATTTCTTGCTCTTTGGTAGCAACTATTTTGCGGAATTTAGGATTTTTGTAACAATAAGCGGCTATTTTAGCTAAATCGCGTGCTGTTGTATAGTGATTAGTGTCAGTGAGTCCATGAGGATTATTGTAATGTGTATTAGTAGCACCAATAGATTTAGCTTTATCGTTCATCATTTTTACAAAGTTTTCCATGGAGCCTTGACCGATGTAATAACCAATGGCAGTTGCTCCGTCATTGCCAGAAGCAAGCATAGTAGCTTGTAATAGCTCAGACATTTTTATTTGGTCACCTTCATTGAGATAAATAGCAGAACCTTCTTCGCCGACAGCACGACTATCAACGTTGACAATATCATCATCTTGCGAGTTTTCTAAACATAATATACAAGTCATCATTTTCGTTGTGCTAGCAGGCATGAGTTTTTGGTCAGGATTTTTTTCATATAGAATTCGTCCAGTACGTGCATCTATCAAGATAGCAGCTTGAGCTGTCATATCTTCTAAATTATCAGCAGTAACAGGAATATATGATTTGTTTTCATCAACGGGAGGAGCATCATCGATAATGCTACTAGTAGCTTGAGCAATAGGTGCAAAAACTTGAATAAAAATTAATAAAAATATACAAAGGCGTTGAATATATTGAATGTAATTTATCTGTTTCACGGATGTATCGGTCCTATCACAAAAAATGTACCGCGAGATTTAGCACATAATTTTTTAGCTGTGTTAAAAACTTCGCATTCGGCAACGAGCGTACTTTTGCCGTTATGAATAATATTACTTTTGACAAGAGCTGTATCAGCTTGATTTATAGATTTTATAACATTTATATTAAAATCAAGCGTTACTACTTTTTTGCCAAGACTTAGGCAAGCTGCTCCCATCGCCATATCACATAATGACATGATTACGCCACCATGGGCTATACCGTAGATATTTGTATGTTCATGTTGTATTTTAAGAGCAACACATACATTACCTTCATTAATAGAAATAATGTCTACACCTAAATGACTGGTAAATGGATTGTCATCATAAAAATGATTGATGTAATCACTAATGGATTTATCATCGTATGATTGAGACGTGTTCATAAAATCACCTGTTCTTTTTTTTAGATAAAGTTTATTATAAATTAGTATAAAATGCTTTTCAATAATCTATTGATATTTTTTAGAAAAAGTTTATGGTATTATGATAAAGAATAGATAATCAATTTATGAGGTGATAAATATGGCATATAAAGTTTATTTATTTGACTTTGACTATACACTTGCTAATGCAGAAACGGGTATTGTGAAATGTTTTAAATTATTAATGCAACAAGAAAATTATCAAATACCGTCAGATGATAAAATAAAAAGAACTATTGGATTGCCGATGATTGAGGCAATACGTGTTTTGTTTAAAGAAGATGATGAGAAATTGTTGCATGAACTTAGAGATAAATATACGGTATTTGCAGATATACACATGACGGCTAATACGAAGCTTTATCCTCAGACGATACCTGCACTAAGAAAAATAAAAGAAGATGGAGCAAAGACAGCAATTATTTCTAGTAAAACGCGTCGTCGCATTATGCAGACTTTGACACGTGATAAGATAACGGATTTAGTAGAGTTTATTATTGGTAGTGAAGATGTAAAAACACATAAACCGTCGCCAGAAGGAATTTTTATGGCATTAGAGCGTTTTAATATAGATAAAAAAGATGTATTATATGTAGGTGATAATATAATTGATGGTGAAGCAGCGAAAAATGCTGGTGTGGATTTTGCTGCAGTACTGACTGGAAATAATATACGAGAAGATTTTATTAATATACCAAATGTAAAAATTATGAATACGTTAGCTGAATTACCATGATAGGTAAAAACCCTTATGATAGATATTAAAATCTACATAAGGATTTTTGTTTGTTAATTATTTTTGTAATAATGTATACATTATGTTAACATATTTACAATTATTTGTGAATAAATTATAATATTATTTAGCGATAAAAGATAAAGATGCTGGACAATTTTACATTCAGCATCTTTTTTTATATAGAATTAGTTTAAAAGTGAAAGGATGTGTTTTGTAATGATTAAAATTGATTTGAATAGTGATTTGGGTGAAAGTTTTGGTGCTTATAAGATTGGTAATGATAGTGAAGTTCTAAAGTATGTAAGTTCAGCTAATATTGCTTGCGGATTACATGCAGGTGATCCATTCGTAATGCACAAAACAGTAAAATTGGCACTGGAAAACAATACAGCAATTGGTGCTCATCCAAGTTATATGGATTTGAATGGTTTTGGTCGTCGTAAAATGGACTTAACCCCACAAGAAGTTTATGATTTGATTGTTTATCAAGTAGGTGCATTGGCAGGATTTGTTAAAGCTGAAGGCGGTAAGATGCAACATGTAAAGCCACATGGTGCACTTTATAATACAGCAGCTAAAGATGAAAAATTGGCAAGAGCTATTGCTGAAGCAATTTATGATGTAAATCCAGAACTTATTTTATATGGATTAGCTGGAAGTTGGCTTATAAAAGCAGGCGAAGCAGTGGGACTTAAAACAGCTAGTGAAGTTTTTGCTGATAGAACGTATCAAGAAGATGGTTCACTTACTCCACGTAGTCAATCAAATGCTATGATCACAGATGATGATAAAGCGATTGCTCAGGTTTTGAAAATGGTAAAAACAGGTGAAGTGAGTACAACTTCTGGAAAAATAATTAAAGTAAAAGCTGATACAGTTTGTATTCATGGTGATAGTCAGAAAGCATTGGCCTTTGCACAGAAAATAAATGACGCATTAAAAAAAGAAAATATTGCTATGCAATCATTTAATTAAGCTTTATTTAATATGAAAGGAATGTATGCTTATGAGCAATAAAAGCGGTTTTAATTGGAGCGTTTTGCTGGGAGCTGCCTTTTTGATGGCTACCTCTTCCATTGGACCAGGTTTTTTGACGCAAACGACAGTGTTTACACAAACACTTTTAGCAAGCTTCGGCTTTGTTATTTTAATTTCTATTATTTTAGATGTAGGAGCACAGCTTAATGTTTGGCGCGTAATCGGTATTTCTGGTAAACGTGGGCAAGATGTCGCTAATATGGTTATGCCAGGTCTTGGATATCTAGTAGCATTTTTAATTGTAATGGGTGGTCTTGGTTTTAATATTGGTAATATAGCTGGTGCTGGAATGGGTTTTAATGTAATTTTTGGCATAGATACAGTAACAGGTGCAATAATTAGTGCTATTATAGCTGTTTCGATATTTTTATTTAAAGAAGCAGGCAAGTTAATGGATAGATTTACGCAGATTGCTGGTTTTGTAATGATATTTTTAACTTTATATGTAGCAATATCATCTGCACCTCCTGTTGGTGAAGCTATAAGTAAAACTTTTATGCCTGATGTAATTGACCCAATGGCAATTGTTACACTTGTTGGTGGTACAGTTGGCGGGTATATTACTTTCTCGGGTGGTCATCGTCTAATTGATGCAGGTGTCGTAGGGCAAAAGGCTTTACCGCAGATTACACGTAGTTCTGTAACTGGTGTATGTGTAACAGGTGTTATGCGTATTGTATTGTTTTTAGCAGCACTTGGTGTTATTTCACAAGGATTTCAACTTGATCCAACTAATCCACCAGCGTCCGTATTCCAGCTTGCTGTAGGTAATATCGGTTATAAAATATTCGGTGTTGTAATGTGGGCAGCAGCTATTTCTTCTGTAATTGGTGCAGCGTATACATCAGTATCGTTTATTCGCAGTTTTAGTTCAACGATAGAAAATAATTATCGTTGGTTTGTTATTGCGTTTATTGTATTTTCAACAGTAGTATTTGCTATTGTAGGACAGCCAGTAAAAACTCTTATTGTTGTAGGTACTTTAAATGGATTGATTTTGCCGATTACTCTTTTTGTAATGATTATTGCGGCACATAAAAAATCTATTGTTGGTAATTATAAACATCCATTGTGGATGAGTATATTTGGTGTTATTGTTGTCATTATGACAGCTTATATGGGAATATTAACAGTGATGAACCAATTACCTAAATTATTTATGTAATGTGAGGACGATTTAATTTGAGTAAGGATTATGAAATAAAACCGTTGGGAGAAACAAGCGTCATCGTAAAATTTGGTAATGCTATAAGCCCTACAATTCATAATAGAATAAAGCGTTTAGCTGATTATTTAGAAAAATATCCATTTACGGGCATGATAGAATATGTCATGTCATATACAAGTCTTGTAATCTATTACAATCCATTTGTGGTGAAAAAAATATTGACTGATGATGAAAATAAATCAGCCTTGCAAATTGTTGCGACTTATGTTGATGAATGTATGGAAAAAGCACAAATGATAGATGAAGATAAAGCAAAAGTAGTAGAAATTCCTGTTTGTTATGGTGGTCAATATGGTCCAGATATCGATTTTGTAGCTCAGCACAACAATCTTTCTGTACAGGAAGTTATACAAATTCATACTGAGCCAGAATATCTCGTATATATGATTGGTTTTTGTCCCGGTTTTCCTTATTTAGGTGGCATGGACAAACGTATAGCGACACCACGTCGAGATATGCCACGTTTAGAGATACCAGCACGTAGTATTGGTATTGCTGGTCAACAGACAGGTGGTTATCCAATAAGTACGCCGGGCGGTTGGCAGATAATAGGTAGAACACCACTAGAAATGTTTAATCCAAATGATGATGAAAATCCAAGTTTACTTCATTCAGGTGATTTAGTAAAATTTCGTGCTATATCAGAAGAAGAATATCTGTCACTTAGGAGGGAGCAGTAATGAGTTTAAAAATTATTCAGCCAGGACTGCTTACAACGCTTCAAGATAATGGCAGATATGGCTATCAAAAAATTGGTGTAATAACTTCAGGTGCAATGGATGTGTATTCTTTACGTCTTGCTAATATATTAGTAGGTAATAATGAATATGAAGGAGCTTTAGAAATAACTCTGATGGGACCTGTAATAGAATTCACAGAAGATACACTTATTGCTATTACAGGAGGCTATTTTGCACCGACAATTAATGGAGAAATTGTACCACAGTTTCGACCAATAGCTATAAAAAAAGGCAGTATTTTACAATTTAATCCATGTAAAGTTGGTTGTCGTGCTTATCTTGCTGTAGCTGGTGGTTATAAGGTAGCTAAAGTTATGGGCAGTAAGAGTACATATTTACGTGCTCAAATTGGTGGTTTTTGTGGTAGGGCTTTACGAGCTAACGACATTATAGAAGTTGAAGAAATTAATAACTATGGTAAAAGAATGCTAGAAAATCTTTTGAAGGGTAAAAGAAATTCATTTGCTTATACTGATTGGGCTATTGGTAAAAATCATACTTCTATAGAAAATTTATATAAGCCGATTAGGGTTATGCCTGGTATGCAATATAATGATTTTACACAAGGAGCGCAACAGATTTTTGTCAATGAAGATTTTTTGATTACAATGCAATCTGACCGTATGGGCTATCGTTTAGCAGGCAGTAAATTGGAAGCGAAAAAACATATAGAAATGATATCAGAAGTAGCAAGTTTTGGCACAATTCAAGTACCACCAGCAGGAACACCAATTATTTTAATGGCAGATCATCAAACTGTAGCTGGTTATCCTGTTTTTGGACAAGTCGCACAAGTTGATGTTGCACGTGTAGCCCAAATGAAACCAGAAGATAAGATACGATTTAAAATGATTAGTCATGATGAAGGTGAACAGCTGTTTTTAGAAATGGAACAGTATATAGAAAATATAAAAATAGCTGTAAAAAAATTAACACAATAAAAGGAGGAAAAACATGGATTTAAAAACAGCATTGCCAAGTGAAGTAAGGGCTTTAATAAAAACAGGTGAAATTAATACGCAAACAAGTGGTATGTGCAATGGTTATGCTCAAGCTAATATGGCTGTTTTGCCGAAGGATTTAGCTTTTGATTATTGTGAGTCGCAACTGTGATTTTAATCATGAGTTAGGTGAACAAAATAGTCAGCGTATATAGAAATATGT
>C._urophasianus_2_cecum__coassemble_30_pt1 | contig 46164 bp, 37 predicted proteins | sample C__urophasianus_2_cecum__metabat2_low_PE_006 | metagenome-assembled genome bin C | reverse complement strand
TTTAGGTGTCGCACTTCATTATACAATCTATCAAATAAAAAGAAAAGATAGGTAGGAAAAATTCTACCTATCTATGTTACCCCAACATTTGACAAAGAGCCTTTTTATTTCAAACAAAGTATTCAGTTTTAAAAGAAGAAATATCTTTATCTTGTAATGGTTGTATTTCTTCTAAATGAGCTATTTCTTGTGTCGTTCCATCAGCTTTAATACCTTCCATATAAACAACACCATAACCTTTAGCTAAATATTGTATCATGCCTTCACCAGTTTTTTCATTATAAATTTTTATACCGATACAATCCTCAAATGTTCCACCTGCTGTGATAATTTTAAATTTACCTAGATAAACAATATTATCACTGTCGCCACCAAGATATGCTTTAGGCTCAAACGATGTTGTTTGTACCTGACGATAATCTTGTTTATAAGGAGCAGTTTGTTGTTTATTTAAAATAATTTCGGAAACCTGCGAATTAGTTCCAACAATTTTTTTTACAGTCAATGGATTTAATTTATTTTTAGCCTTATCGACTAAACATGTTCCTTGATAGAAATTAATTTTATCGCCAATTTGTTTTTGGTCAAAGTTAAATATAGCAATATAAAAATTGTCATTTTCAAAAGGAGCCGCCATTACATTGAGGATTTTCGGAGATTGTTGATATTCTCTAAGGTCGATATCAGCAGAAGCAAAAGCAGTAACATTAAATACTAACAAAGCCATTAATACAAAAAACAATTTTTTCAACATAATAACCCTCCATTCATTCTAATTTAAAAAACCCTATATAAATATAATTTGCCTTAAAGATAAATTTATCCTGTCTATTTTTAATTTTACAGGAAATTTTAAAAAAAGTAAAATGATTTTTGTACTACAAAAATATTATTTTAATCATAAAAAAAATAGTACCTTACACCTTAAATATAAGGCGCTAGCTTAATATTATAATTCGAGAATTTTTATTCATAACGAAGAGCTTCTATTGGGTCAAGACGAGCTGCTTTTCTAGCAGGATAAATACCAAAAAATAAGCTGATACCAACAGAGAAGCCAAAAGAAATCAATATTGGTGTAGCAGTAATTACTGTATTGAAACCACCAAATTGAGAAATAGCACTAGCAAGACCAATACCCAATCCAATACCAATAATACCACCTATTATACCGACGAATACGGCTTCAATAAGAAATTGAAACATGATATTATTGTAAGTCGCACCGAGTGCCTTTCGTATACCAATTTCACGCGTTCGTTCTGTTACCGATACCATCATGATATTCATAATACCAATGCCACCAACAAGTAAGGAAATTCCAGCAACACTAGCAAGCATTAATGTAAGCATTGTACTAGTGCTAGACATTGTTTCCATAATACTGGTCAAGTTACGTACTGTAAAATCATCTTCTTTATCCCCAGTAATACGATGACGTTGGCGCATGAGATTTTCAATTTCAGCTTGAACTTGGTCCATTTTGTCAGCAGAGATAACTTGTACACTTATAGATTGAATGTAGTCAATTGCCATAACACGCATGATAGCAGTTGTTATCGGAATAATTACAATATCATCTTGGTCTTGACCAACGGAAGATTGACCTTTACTTTCAAGCAAACCTACAACTTTAAATGGGTCATTGTTAATACGGATATTTTTTCCAACAGGATTAACACCTTCACCAAACAAATTTTCAGCAACAGTTGTACCAATAACAGCTACACGTGAACGAGTATCAACATCTTTTTGTGTAATGAAAGTACCATTAGCAATAGAAAGTGAACGAATATACATATAATCTGGTGTAACGCCAGTAACTTGCGTATTCCAGTTCTGATTGCCATTTACAATTTGATAATTTCTCTGTACAGAAGGTGAAACATATTCCGCATCAGTAATTTTAACTTTAATAGCTTCAGCATCTTCAAGTTTTAAACGTACATTAGAACCTGCGGCTTGTCTTACCCCTGCAGCGTTACGAGTTGCACTGGCATTTATAATAAGCATATTACTACCAAGGCTGGCTATGGAGTCTTCAACTTGTTTTTGTACGCCCATACCAATTGATACCATAGCAATTACGGCACCGACACCTATAATAATACCAAGCATGGTAAGTAAGGAACGCATTTTATTTGACCACAGTGCAGAAATAGCCATTTGGACAGTTTCTTTAAACAACATCCATAACTACCCCCTTGCCTGCGTCTTTAGTGATGACTCCATCTACCACCAGAAGTTGACGTGAAGCACACGCCGCGATATCTGGTTCATGTGTTACCAATATCATAGTTTTGCCTTCTTCATGAAGATTGATGAAAATTTCCATGATTTCTTTAGTAGATTTAGTATCCAAATTTCCTGTCGGTTCATCTGCCATTATGATACTAGGGCTATTTACAAGCGCTCTGGCAATTGCTACACGCTGACGTTGACCACCAGATAATTCATTTGGTTTATGGTCAGCCCTATCATCTAAGCCTACAGCTTGTAAGTAATGATGAGCACGTTCAAGTCTTTCTTTCGCTCCAATACCAGCATAAACAAGTGGTAAAGCTACATTTTCTAATGCGGTGATTTTAGACAGTAAATTAAAATTTTGAAAGACAAAGCCAATTTTTTTATTACGAGTTTTGGCTAATTCATCATCACTTAAATGAGCAATTTCTTTGCCATCCAATTTATAAGAACCACACGTAGGACGGTCAAGACAACCTAAAATATTCATTAGCGTAGATTTACCAGAACCAGAAGGACCCATAAGAGCAGCAAATTCGCCACGTTTTATTTTTAAATCAATACCGTTTAAAGCGGCTACTTGCTGAGTACCTACCTGATAAATTTTTTTTATGCCAGAAAGTTCAATAGTAATGTTTTCTTGATTATCCATACCATTAATTCCTTTCTTTAAAATTAGAAGCGAGGAGGAGGCCCACCTTGTCTTCTTTGGTTATTATTAGTTGTTGTTTTTTTTGCCATAGCAACAGAAATATTTTCGCCTTCAGATAAACCACTGACAATTTCTACATTATCATCGCTATAAATACCTGTTTCAACATAACGATTTTCAGTAGTACCATCTTTTTTTACAATTACAACGTAAGAACCATTACTATCTGTCTTAAGTGCAGAAAGTGGTACAGCTAAAGCATTGTCTTTATTGGCTGTTTCGATTTCTACACGAGCTGTCATAGAGGGCATTAAAAGACCTTCAGGGTCATCAACATCAAGTGTTACGCTGTAATAAATAACAGCTGCTGAAGAAGAACTAGAGTTATTACTAGAACTGTTTGTATTCCAGCTATTATCAAGGTCTGTTTGAGAAATTTTAGAAACTGTAGCAGTAAATGTTTTGCCATTATACGCATCAACAGTAAATGTTGCTTTTTGTCCTACACGAACATTACCAATATCTGTTTCATCAACTTTAGCTGTAATCTGTTTTTGCGATAAATCAGCAATACGCATGATAACTGTAGGATTACTATTACCTTGTACTGCCATAGTACCATCTGTTACAGGTTCACCAATAACAATCCCATCCATAGGTGATACAATAACCGTTTCAGATAAATTAGACTCAGCTTCAGCAAGTTTACTTTTTGCCGTATCGTAATTATATTGAGCATCATCTAGTTCTTCTTTTGATTTAGCACCAATATCGTATAAATAGCTAGTACGTTCATATTTTATTTTGGCATTATTCAATGTAAATTCTGCTTGTTCACGCTGTGTTTCATAGTCTTTACCATCTAAAAGAGCTACAGTTTGCCCAGCTGTTACATGGTCATTTTCTTTGACAAGAACTTGTTTTACACGCGCTGTTATTTTAGAACTGACTTCTACAGATTCAAGAGGTTTTATTGTACCTGTTGCCGAAACAACTGATTTCATACTCATGTATTTAGCAGGAACTGTTTCAATAATAGGTTTATTTGCTATTTGCTGTTGTTGTTGATAATAGTTATAACCAAAAGCACCAATAGCAATGATAATTATCAATAAAATTATCCATTTTAGCCGTTTTTTTAGTTTTATTTTATCCATCAATAGATTCTCCTTCCGGTACGCCTATGGCGTATTCAAGGCTAGCTTTATAACGAGCGTAATCGTATTGGGCACTGATATAATTAAGTCTAGCTTGCGATAAAGCAAATTCAGCATCGATTATATCAAGGATAATACCTTCACCTACACGGTATTTTTCCGTAGCAATGAAATAATCTTCTTCTGCTTGTTTTACAGCTAAAGCCGTAGAATTGAAACGTTTTTCCGCTTCACGCATATTAAGATATGCTTGTCTTACTTCTAAATCGATATTATCAAGTGTTTCTGATAAAGTATAACCTGCTCTATCAAAATTTGCTTGAGCCGCTTCTACATTTGCTTTTGTTATATTACTGTCAAATAAATTCCAGTTAGCAGAAACAGTAGCTGAATAATTATAATCATCAGAACTTGGCAATGGTTGTTCATCCCAGTCGGTACTAATGGAAAAATTAACTGTTGGCAGATAACCTGCTTTTGCTATATCTATATTATTTTTGGCAATATCTAAATCAAGTTTTGCCTTCATAGCATCACGTCTAGAACTTAAAGCGTAATCAAGACATTCATTTAAGGACATTTTTACTGGTTGATACGAAAAATCCTCTGTTAGAGTTATTGGTTCAGCGCGGTTAATTTTTATGATGTTGCGAAACGTACTGACATTAATATCATATGTATTTTGAGCTAATATCAGCGATTGGCGAGCATCTGATAAAGCAACTTCTGAACGCAAAAGGTCTGAACGAGGAACAGCACCACCAGTATAAAGATTTTGTACATCGGTTAAATGACTTTGATAGTTATCAACTGATTCTTGTTCAATACTGACATTATGCTGAGCTTCAAGAATATCATAATAAGCAGATATTGTATTGTAACGCACCGTTTCTTTTGTACGTTCCAATTCAAGTTGAGCCTGTAATAAACTCGCTTCACTATTATCAATATTGAGTTCATTTCTATTACCAGTATAAATAGGAATGGAGGCAGAAATACCATTGGAATTATTTCTATCAAAAGCGCCCATAGCACTATCACTTCCAGATAAATTGGAATTTAATGAGATAGAAATTCCATTTTCACCTTTAGCGGCTTTTAAATTGGCAGCGGCAACTTTTTCGTCTTGACTAGCAATTTTAATGCTATTGTTGCGGTCAAGTGCCATATCAACAGCATCATTAATAGAAAGTGAAGCAGCTTGAGCTGTAGGCACATTTATTCCAATACAGAGAGATAAAATAATGGCTAAGGTTTTTAATTTAGAATTGACCATAATATATCCTTTCATTTGATTTTTTACATGAACATGTCGTATTAATATAATTAAATATTATGCTAATAAAATAATACGACAGCCTTGCATATTAAAATTATACAACAAAAAGTAGAAAAAATTTATTAGAATATAATTAAATTTTAAGTTTACAAGCTAAAAATATAGTAAAAAATTTTTGCTTGACGATTTCAACTGAACACAATAGAATAGTTAAATATACAATATTATTATACAATTGTATTTTTTTAGCTCTATTTTTAGTTTGTTAACTTAATATGAGATTGTGTATAAAAATAGGTAACCTAAATAAACATATTCTTTTATTTTTTATTTAGAATAGAAAACAATTATCTTTTTGTTCTATACCAACTTTTAAAAGTATTATTACTCTATTATATTGTTTTCCGTTTTTTTGGTTTTGTCACTATAAGCCTTATGTTTACATTCTTTATACAATGTACTAATGACTACTTTATACGTGGCTAATCCATCTGTAATAATATTATTTGGTTTGAATTACATTTAAAATGAAGATGAGTAGAGTATTTATGCCATAAGAAAGTATTTTGACCACAAATAAGGCATAAAGGATAACCTTTGGAGGAGATACAAGAAGAACGAGATTTAAGAGTAAATTGGCTAAAACAAAAAGACACAGAAATTTTTGCTTTCCTTTAAAATCTTTACCATAAAGATTAAAAGAAGAAGAAAAACAACGAGAACAACAAATATTATTATATTTATGCAAGATAACAGCTCCTTATAAAGGAGAAATAGAATGTGTCTAATTTTATTATATCTGTAAAAAGGGGCTGTTCTTAAGTTAACAAAACCCTATTTTGTCAAGGAGAGATTTAAATGAAAGTATTAGTAGCTGATGGTGTATCACCTAAAGGCATTGAAATTTTGCAACAGGCTGGATTTGAATGTGTAATTAAGGATAAACTGTCGGCAGAAGAACTTTTGGAAATTATCCCACAGTTTGATGCCTTAATAGTTCGCAGTGCCTCTAAAGTTACAAAAGAAGTAATTGAACGTGCGCAAAATCTCAAAATCATCGGTCGTGCAGGTGTCGGTACGGATAATATCGATATTGCAGCTGCTACGGCTCACGGTATCGTGGTAATTAATTCACCAGGTGGCAACACTATTGCTGCTACAGAACATACTATGGGTATGATGCTAGCAATGGCAAGAAATATTGCTATAGCAAATGAAACATTGCATAAAGGCGAATGGAACAGAAAAAAATATACAGGCGTAGAATTACGTGGCAAAACGCTTGGTGTTGTCGGACTTGGTCGTATTGGTAGTGGTGTAGCAACACGTTCATTATCTTTTGATATGAATGTAATTGGTTATGACCCATATGTCAATGAAGAACGTGCACATTCTTTGGGAATTAAAGTAGTTTCCTTAGATGAACTTATTGAACAAGCTGATTTTATCACTGTACATATGCCTTTAACGCCAAAAACAAAGGGTATGTTCAACAAAGATAATATTTATAAAATGAAAAAAGGCGTGCGTATTGTAAACTGTGCACGTGGCGGTATCATTGATGAAAAAGATTTAGCTGACGCTGTAAAAGCAGGTCATGTTGCAGGTGCAGCAATTGACGTATTTGAAAATGAACCACTTCCAGCCGATAGCCCTCTGCTTGGAGTAGAAGGTATAACACTTACTCCTCATTTGGGTGCTTCAACAGTAGAAGCGCAAATCGGCGTATCTGTAGATGTAGCACAAGGCATAGTAACAGCATTGAACGGTGAACCAGTATCAACAGCCGTTAATATGGCACCGGTATCAGCACAGACAATGAAATTTATTAAACCATATCTTGATTTAGCAGAAAGACTTGGTTGTACAGCATGTTCATTAGCTGATGGTGCAATAAGTGAAGTCAAAATTAAATATAATGGTGAAATAGCTGGCGTAGATACGAAGATGATTACAATTGCCGTTGTTAAAGGTATGCTTAATCCTATCTTGGAAAACAACGTAAACTATGTAAATGCACCTAGTCTAGCTAAAGAACGCAATATTAAGGTTAAAGAAATAAAAGATAAATCCGTAGAAAATTTTGCAAACCTTATTACAGTTTCCGTTATAGCTAATGGTAAGACACAGACAGTACAAGGAGCATTATTCGGTGAAGAAGGTCGTATCGTTACGATTAATTCTTATCGCGTCGACGTAGACCCACATGCACGTATTTTAATTTGTCCACATATTAACCGTCCTGGTATTATTGGTACAATTGGCTCACTTCTTGGTTATGCTAATATCAATATTTCTGGAATGCAAGTTGGTAAAACAGAAATTGAAGGTACAAGTATGATGGTACTTACTATTGATAATGAAATGCCAGATAGTGTAATGCAACAAATCATCAATATGAATGGTATTTTTGATGTAAAATTGGTAAATTATGATATAGTGTAATAAAAGAAAAAGAAATCAATTACATAATTGATTTCTTTTTTTATTAATAAGCTATGATTATGAAAAAAGTTATAAATATTAAATATAATGATGAATATTTACAATATTATTATTGACATTTTAACTTTATCTAGCTAAACTAAAGATAAATAGAATTTCACTTTTAGGGAGATGTTCATTTATGAAAATTTCAGTTATTGGTTCTGGTAACGTAGGTGCTACTTGCGCTAACGTACTTGCACTCAAAAATTTTGCAACAGAAGTGGTAATGGTTGATATCAAACCTGGCCTCACTGAAGGTAAAGCTATGGATATGATGCAAACTGCACAGATGATGCACATCGATACTAAAATTATTGGTGTAACTGCACCAGTAGACGATGCTACAGCAGCTGATGAAGCTTACAAAGCAAGTGAAAACTCTGATGTTGTTGTTATTACTTCTGGTATGCCTCGTAAACCTGGCATGAGCCGTTCTGACCTTATCGGTGTTAACTCCAAAATCGTTAAAGGCGTTATGGACCAGGCTTTAAAACATTCTCCAGAAGCAGTATTCATCATCGTTTCTAACCCTGTTGATACTTTAACTTACCTTGCACTTAAAGATAGTGGTCTTCCACGTAATCGCGTAATTGGTATGAGCGGTTTATTAGACGGTAGCCGTTTTGAATACTATCTCGCAGAAGCTATCGGATGCCCTGTTCGTGATGTAAATGCAATGGTAATTGGTGCTCATGGTGACCTTATGGTTCCACTTACTCGTTTCGCAACTTACAAAGGCAGACCTGTTACTGAACTTCTTTCTGAAGAAAAACTTGCTGAAATTGAAAAAGCTACACAAGTTGGTGGCGGTACTTTAACTAAATTACTCGGCACTTCCGCTTGGTATGCTCCTGGCACAACTGCTGCTACAATGGCTGAAGCTATTGCTAAAGATAGCGGTCTCCAGATTTCTGGTATTGCTTACCTCGATGGCGAATATGGCGAAAAAGACGTTTGCGCTGGTGTTCCTGTTATCCTCGGTAAAGGCGGTATCAAGAAAATCGTTGAACTCGACCTCAACGACAAAGAAAAAGCACAGTTCGATGCTAGTGTTGCTTCCGCACGTGAAACTAATGCTAAATTAGCTGAAGCTTTAAAATAAGTTTTTGTTAAAGTATTAGAAAAAAGTTAATCTATTAATGAAAATGCTCTCTTTAACAGATATATTCTGTATTAAGAGAGCATTTTTATTTTAACGATAGACTAAAAATAATAATATAGCAAATTTATGAATATAAAATACTATATTGTTTTACTCAAATAACTAGTATAATAATAGTAATAATATATATAGCAAATATGGGTGAATAATATGACAAATATTTACGGAAAATACGCTCTAACACTTGAAAAAGTTATGGAAAATTTAGTGAAAAAAATAAAATTGTATAATGAAACAGAAATTGAAAAAACCGGGGAAGTGGCTTACGAACATTTAATTTACCGAGTGAAATCTCCTAAAAGTATGAGTGAAAAATGTATACGTAAATCATTGCCACCAACAACTTATTCTGCATTACATGAAATCCAAGATGCTATAGGTATTCGCATTGTTTGTCGTTTTATTAATGATATATATACTAATCTTAAATATATAAAGAGTTTACACGGTATTTGTATTGTTGAGGAAAAAGATTATATCAAAAAAGTAAAACCAAATGGTTATCGTAGTTATCATGTAATTATAAAAACAGAAGATAATTATGAAGATGTAACAGGGAAAAATCCTGGTCATTTTTATGCGGAATTACAAATAAGAACAATAGCTATGGATACATGGGCTAGTTTAGAACATCAAATGAAATACAAACGTGAAATAAAAAATGCTGATCTCATTGTACGAGAGTTAAAACGTTGTGCAGATGAATTAGCAGCTTGTGATATATCTATGCAAACGATACGTAATTTAATTAAAGAAAGTGAGAAATGATAGTGAGATTATTATTAGTTGAAGATGAAAAAGAAATGTCAGCAGCTGTAGCAGCCGTATTAAAATATTCTGGCTATGATGTTGACTGTGTTTTTGATGGACTTTCTGCTGTAGATATGGCACAGAAAAATGTTTATGATTGTATGATTTTTGATATTATGATGCCTAAAATGAGCGGAGTAGATGCACTAAAAATTTTGCGTCAAAACGGTGATTTAACACCAGTTATTATGCTGACGGCTAAAACAGAATTAGATGATAGAATTACAAGCCTTGATGCAGGGGCAGATGATTATTTAATGAAACCATTTTCTATGGGCGAGTTATTAGCACGTATTCGTTCTATAATAAGACGGGCTAGTGCATTTTCACCGACAATATTATCAGTTGGTTCTGTGAAATTAGATGCAGAAGAACAAAATTTATCTTGCCAAAATTCTATCGGATTAAATGGTAAAGAAATAAAATTAATGAAATTTTTTATGTTAAATGTAGATAAAGTATTATCAACAAAAGATTTATTTGTACATGTATGGATGGATGAAACGATAACAAATGAAGATATTGTATGGATATATATTTCTTATTTACGTGAAAAACTAGAAGCAGTAAATGCAGATATTCAAATTTTAGGTGAAAAAGGAGAGTCTTTTATATTAACAAGAAAATAAAAGCAGGTGTTTGCGCATGAATGTAATAAAAACATTGCACCGTAAGTTTATATTAATTTCTACAGTAACAGTAATTATCATTGTTGTAGGCGTTTTAGGTATAGTAAATACGATTGCACATATGCGAGTATATACACAAATAGAAACGTATCTTGCTTATATATCACAAAGTAGAGAAAATCCGTTGCCAAAAAAAATCTTACAAAATGATAATTGGCTAAGTGAAACAGAATGGTCAGATGATACACCAGCTTTGACTATAGTTATAACACCAGAGGGATATGTAAAAGAAGTAAGACTAAAAAATATTACGGCATTTACTAAAAATGAAGCGGTAGAGTATATATTATCGACTTTAGATATGGAAAAAGAAAAGGGCTTTTTGAAAAAAGATAGAGCTACATATGCGTATGCCATTACTAAAACAGAACACAATGATATTTGCATATCAGTTATGGATTGTACGCGAGATATTGCTATTGTGCAGGATTTTATGCGTGATTCATTTATGTTAGGCTGTATATGTATTTTATTATATATTTTTATCTTAGCAGTGCTTAGTAATCAGGCGATAAAACCTTTTGTACGCAATGTAGAAAATCAAAAAAGATTTATAACCAATGCAGGTCATGAATTAAAAACTCCTATTGCTATAATTTCTGCTAATACGGAAGCTATGGAATATATAAATGGTAAAAATCAATGGACAGAAAGTATTTTAAAACAAACGCATAGATTATCTAAATTAATCAATGATTTAATAATTTTAGCAAAAGTTGGTGAAAAAACTCAATCAGAAATTGTTTTTACACGAGTAAGTTTTTCAGAAACGGTAACAGAAGTAGTAAAATCTTTTGAACAAATGGCAATAGAACAAGGAAAAATTTTTGAATATCAAATTGAACCAGAAATCTTCATTAAATCCGAAGGAAAATGCTTATATGAATTAGTTAATATTTTAGTAGATAATGCCGTTAAATATTGTGATGATAAAGGCGTAATAAAGACAACATTATTATTATCGGGCAGAAAGAAAAAAGAAGCCATATTGACTATATACAACGATTTTGCTGACGGAAAAAATATGGATTATTCACGATTTTTTGAACGATTTTATTGTGGAGATATTTCACATAGTAGTGAAATATCAGGTTATGGAATAGGTTTATCTATAGCTAGAGAATTAGTAGAATTGTTAAAAGGAAAAATTCAAATAAATTATATAGATGGAAAAATTGCTTTTACAATTAAGTTCAATATACAAAATTAGGCTAAATAACAAAAAAAATAAAAAGAAAAGATAGGTAGAAAAAAATTCTACCTATCTATGTTACCCCAACATTTGACAAAGAACCCTTAATTAATCTCTAATAATACGAGCCATACGAACGCCGAAGAAATAGTTCATAACCCATTTAAATACAACAGTTACATTAGTAAGTGGACCAGCAAGTCTTAATACATGTACTGCCATCCATACAATCCAAGCAAATAAACCTTTGGATTTCATTACACCTTTGAACATAACAGCATCGCCAGCACCGATTGTTGCCATACTACCTAAATCTTTATAAACGAATACTTCTTGTTCTTCGCCACGAATAGCATGCATAATATTTTTAACAGTTGTTTCAGCAGCTTCATAAGAAGCTGGAGCGATTGTAGGAAGAGGACGACCATTTTGTTCAAAATGAGCACTATCACCGATAGCATAAATGTTAGGAAAGCCTTTAACTTGAGTTGTTTTTTCTACAATTACACGACCGGCACGGTCTACTTCAGCACCGAGTGTAGCAACTACAGGTTGTGCTTTTACGCCAGCAGCCCAAATAACAGTACGAGTTCTAATTTTTTCGATTTTATCATTGCATTTAACAGTGATATATTCACCATCATAATCTTGAACTTGAGTCTTAAGACGAACATCGACACTTTTTTTTCTTAAAACTTTAACTGTATTTTCACGAAGATTTTCAGGCATCATTGGCAAAACTTTATCAGTAGCTTCAACCAATTTAATATCTACGTCATCCATGTTAAGATTATGGTAATCTCTTTTCATAGCAGAATGTACAAGTTCAGAAATTGCACCTGCTTCTTCAATACCAGTAGGACCACCGCCAACTACGATAATAGTCATGAGTGCTTTTTTCAATTCATCGTCATTTTCAACACGAGAAGCACGTTCAAATATACGAATAAGATGATTACGAAGAAGTGTGCTTTCGCGTAAGGTTTTCATTGGATAAGAATGTTCTTCTACAGATTTCATACCAAAATAGTTTGTTGTAGCTCCTGTAGCAATAATTAAGTAATCATAGCTAATATCACCATGAGTTGTTTTGACAACATTATTAGCTGGTTCAAAACCAGTTGCTTCAGCCATAAAGAAATCTATGTTATCATTTTTTTGGAAAAATGCACGTATTGGATATGAAATTTCATCTTCAGATAAGATAGAAGTAGATACTTGATATAATAATGGCTGGAATAAATGATAATTGTGTTTGTCGACAATTGTTACATCTACATCTTTATCTGCTAATAATTTTGCAGCTTTTATACCACCAAAACCTGCTCCAAGAATTACTACATGTGGTCTGTTTCCTTGGTTTTTTATAGACATTTTTAATCTCCCCTAAAATTTGTTTTAAATAATAAATGTGAAATTCTTCACAATACCTCAAAAAAATTACCCTTAATAAAAAACAAAAACAATAATAAATAAAACAATATTACAATTGTGAATAAATTCACTTTTTCCATAAAGTATTTATTTAACCCTCTGAACTATAAGATACATTGTTCTATTCAATTTGTCAAGCTGAATTCAAAATATTTTATAGGTTTTAAAAAAATTTATATATCTATAAGTTTTACTTATAAGAAAGGATTGAAGTATAAGCCAATATAGCCTGAACTTCAATCCTTGAGTGTATTTTTAATTAAATTTTTTCGATAATGCTATTGTAAATATTATCTAATTCTTCTTTAGTTGGTTGGTTAGCAATGCGTATCATATCATGGAAAATAGTAAGATTTGCTTCTTCTAATTCTTTTTGTACAAGAGCAATACTTTGTCCGCCCCAGCCATAAGAACCGAAAGCAAGCGCTTTGCGGTCGTTTTTCTTTGGTGTTAGTCCTTTCAGATAGCACAAAAAGGCAGCCACATTAGGCATCATAGTATTATTAAGTGTAGGAGAGCCTACGGCAATATATTTACTATCAAGAAAATCTGTAACTATATCAGAATAATGTATAACTTTTAAATCGCAATATTTAGTAGAAAAACCTTTAGCACAAAAAGCTTCGGCAATAGTTTTTGCAATTATTTCAGTAGAATGCCACATGCTATCAAAGACAATGAGTGCTTTATTTTCATCAGCTTCAAAATTACTCCACTTATCATAAAACGCTAATATATCTTTAATATGACTGCGCCAGCTGATACCATGTCCAGTTAAAATCATGTCTATATCGAGGTTTGATACTGTTTTTAAAGCTGTTTGCGCTTGGCGACCATAGAGCATTAAGATATTAGCGTAATATTTTTTAGCTTCATACATTAAAACGGAATAATCAACTTCATCATCAAAACGTTCATTTGTAGCTAAATGTTGACCAAAGCCGTCATTAGAAAATAGAATTTTTTCTTCTGGACAATACGTAACCATGCTATCTGGCCAATGAAGCATAGGAACTGGAACAAATGTTAAATTACGTTTACCAATATTAAGCGTATCGCCAGCTTTTACTCCTTTGTACGCGTGGTTGCCACAGAATTTGGCAATGTTTTTTAGACCATTCGGTTGGCTAACGAAAACTTGAGCATTTGGACAATATTGTAAAACTGTGTTTATCGAACCAGAATGGTCAGCTTCTAAATGGTTGCAGATTACATAATCAATTTTGGCAGGGTTGATAATGGAAGAAATACGGTCAATAAGTTCAGAACTAAATTCTTTTTTGACAGAATCAATCAAAGTAATTTTTTCATCAATGATTAAATAGGCATTGTACGTACTGCCACGACCAGTTTTATAACCATGGAAATTGCGAACAGACCAGTCAATAGCGCCAACCCAATAAATATCATCACGTATTTTTATAGCTTTCAAGATGATTTCCTCCTAAAATAATAGTCTATGATAAACAAAAATTGAGTAGTGATATATATTAATTATTATACAATCTAGTCATTATAATTACAATATATAATAAAGACTATTTACTAATAAATTGAGAAATATTATCGTTAATTGCTTGTGCATAGATTTTTTTAGCAGGAATATCACCATGCAGTCCATCCATGCTATAATACGTTGGTAATATTGGCGGACTATTTAATGCAGCAGCTGTATCAATATGTGGTCGAGTACGAATGAAATCATTTACAGCATTGAGATTTTCTTGCCAAATAGGAGCAGTGCCTTCATTAAAAATTTTTTTTATATTATCAGGATTAATTGGAGCCAATGTCAAAAAAATCGGTGTGATATTATTGTCATAACATTTTTTTTGAATAGCAAGTAAATCTGCAATGACGCTTTCAGCCGGAACACCGGCACGAAGACTATTCGTACCACCCATAATCAGTAAATATTGTGGATGGAAAGGTAAAACATCTACATCAAAACGTTTTACCATAGTTTCACTTGTATCACCACTACAAGAAAGATTGATAGTAGGGAAATTAAGATAATACGCATAACTATATTCCCAATCAGCAGGTCCAAAAGATAAATGACCACCGCCATGACTGATGCTATCACCAAAAATGCCAATTTTCCAGTTGTCGCGCGGATTGTTTTCAAAGGATTGGGCATCACTGTAAACGCCGACAGGATTGCCATTATCATCAAGTCCACGCACTCGCCAATAATATTTGCCAATGCGTGCTTTCGGGTCATAATAATCGCATAAATTTGTTATCGCTGAAAAAATACGATAACGAGACGGCTCGACACCATTAGGATTTTCTGGCTCTCTATCAGTAACTTCTATTTCAAATTGTGAAGCATGGGCATTAGGAATAAAAGCATAAACAGGATACAATAAAGTAGTACCATTTTTTTGATTATACGTAACATGTGGTAGAGGAGAATTCATAGTAGCAGGTTTATTTACAGCGTATAAGATTTCTAATTTAGAAAAAGATGAAATGGGCTTGCCGTCGATATCCATAGAACGAACCCGCCAATATAGTGGTCCATGTGATAAATTGTCTGGAGCAATAACGGATAAATCAATTTGAAAAGCATTTGTATAAATCGAAGCAGTATAATACAAATGATTTGATGAAAGTTCATCATTAGAAAGATTTTCTGGTACAGTATCAAATAGTTCTAATTCATAATAAACAGCATTTAAATCGCGACTCCATTCTAATAAAGGGGCGCATGAAGCTGGATTTTCTTTAGTAAAATGAGATAGTGCCATTAGTTTTGAATTAGATGGAGGAATAACAATAGCAGTATTTTCTTCATCAAGAGAAGGTACATTATTTTGGTTAGGACTGTACAAACTCAAACAAAATGTAATTGAAATTAAAATAATAAGATAAATAAATTTTTTCATGGGCAAGACACCTTTTGTATAATATTTTATATAATGAATAAATTATAACCGTTGAAGTACAATTAAAGTCAAGGAAAAATAAAATATTTTTAATTGTTTTTAGTTAAAGACTAGATTTTTTAGTATAATTTGTGATAAAATATATATCGCTTCCGACTGAATATATAGTATTTAAGGCGGATTGTCTTGCAATTTGCATTATTACGTGATAAACTATTTTGGTACAATTATAATGATGAAAGGGTGAATTTCTTGCCAAACATTAAATCTTCTATCCTCAGCGTAAAAACAGATGCTCAGCGTCGTGCAAAAAATGTTTCTGCTAAATCTGCTATCAAAACTGCTTCCCGTAAAGTTTTAGATGCTGTTGCTGCTGGCAATGCAGAAGAAGCAAAAGCATTACTTGCAATCGCTTGTAAAAAAATAGACCAGGCTGCTGCTAATAGATTATTCCATAAAAACTGTGCAGCTCGCCGTAAATCTCGTTTAGCTCGCCGAGTAAACAGCTTAAGCAAATAATTTGCAAAACAAAGTAAGGACTGATTTTTCGAACGGTTCTTTGTCAAATGTTGGGGCAACATAGATAGGTAGAATTTTTCTCTACCTATCTTTTTATTTTTTTGAAGCATAGATTATTTTTTTCTATTCTTTGTCAAATATTGGAGAAACATAGATGATAGAATTTTTCTCTACCCAATATTGTTTCACTTACTCGATTAAATTCTTTTAAGTTGTATTTTACTACTACATTTATCCGATTCTTTAAGCCTTCTTTTTTATCTTTTTGCTTTGTTAATTCAAAAAAGGCTTCTTTCAATTCGTATACTTCTCTCAATTTTTCAGATTTATTTAATATCTGTTCTAATGCCCATTGTACATAACTAACCACATGAAATTTATTTAGCATTAGAAAAACATTCTTTTATTATCCTTCTAAATACATTGTTCATATTACCACAATGAGGACAAATATGAAACTTGCAAGGTAAAACAATAGTAAAGCTATGAGAGTTAAAATCAATAATAGAAATATCTTTTAAATTTAGTAAAAGTTGTGTATAATTAAACTGTATATAATTAGATTGAAGCATAAGTATCATTTCTTTCTAAGATGTTTTTTAGCGATTATATTTTACCGAAAAGAATGAGATTATGCTTCTTTTTTTTTGCAAAAAATAAATGCTGAAGTAAGATAATCTCTCTTACCCCAACATTATTATAGAACCAAAGAAAGCAGTCCTTTTTCGTTTCTATATATAATTTTTATTTTGTGTCTCTTGCCAAATCAACACATCATGTTCTAGTTTTTTCATAAAAGCATCTTTACCATTACAATAACTTTCAATATCATATGGATATTTTTCAGCAAACTCTATTTTTGGATTACGTAAATAGCGCCTACCTGATATACCAAATTTCCCAAGATATTCATAGCCAATGGACTTGAAATACTTTGATTTTTTATCAACTTCATCAAGATTTATGACTATAGGCATAATGTCGATAATTGGTTTGGCTTTAAGATTAAGAACAGCTGTACTACCAATATGATAAATAGCAATACAGTTATCGCCGAGAATGTTTTTTATTTTGACAGCTTCTTGTGACATACTCTCACCGCCTATACATTGCATAGAGACGGGGGCTTTTTGCTACTTTAAGTTAAAAAATTTTTATGCCAGTTGGGAATTATGATTGACGCTTACTATATGTTGAGACATGCTTATATTTTTTCAGCAGCATATTTAATTAAGATATACGCACTTTTTCTATTAGTAGCAAGTGGTATATTGTGTACGTCGCAAATGCGAAGTAAAGCATTAATATCCGGTTCGTGTGGTTGAGCATTGAGTGGGTCACGCATGAAAATTACATAATCAACTTTTTCTGTTGCTACCATAGCACCAATTTGTTGGTCACCGCCTAACGGACCAGACATCATAGTTTCTACATTTAAGTTATATTTTTCATTGATTAATGTGCCAGTAGTACGAGTTGCTACTAAATGAAATTGTTGGAGTGTATCAAGATGATTGCCAACAAAATCGAGCATTTCTCCTTTTTTCTGGTCATGAGCGATTAATGCGATTGTTTTCATAAATAAACACCTACTTAAATAAATTATTCCTTTTCGTTGGCTACAAAGAAAAGGAATATGACAGTGTTTCTTTGTATCCATTGAAAAATAAAATTAAACGATATTTTTAGTATAAACCATTTAAAAATTAAGGTAAAGTAAAATTGTAGTAAATAATTTATAGAAGTATGCTTGTCATAGATATAATATTGTGCTAGAATATCAGTTGACAATAATTAATAGCAGTTTCTCAAGTAAGACGGCGGTATTTGGGTCTCGCGCAATGGAGACTCATGAACCCCGCCAGGTCCGGAAGGGAGCAACGGTAAGTGATAATCTTCATGTGCCGTGAGGGTGCCTAAGTACCGTCTTCTTACCTGAGAAGCTGTTTTTTTGTATGTAAAAATAGATACCAATCGGAAAGGAGCTGATTTTTTCATGGCATACATGGCACTTTATCGTAAATGGCGACCGCAAGATTTTTCTGACCTTATTGGACAGGAACATATTAGCAAAACATTATCTAATGCTATTACAAGTGGTAAGGTGGCACATGCGTATTTATTTGCAGGTCCGCGTGGTACTGGCAAAACGAGTACTGCAAAAATTTTGGCAAAAGCATTAAATTGCGAACATGGTCCTACACCTTCGCCGTGTAATCAATGTGTATGCTGTAAAAAAATAAATGATGGCTCCTTTATGGATGTTTTTGAAATAGATGCTGCGTCTAATCGTGGTATTGATGAAATTCGTGATTTGCGAGAAACTGTAAAATTTGCTCCTGTTGATGGCAGATATAAAGTTTATATAATTGATGAAGTACATATGCTTACGACAGAGGCATTTAATGCGCTATTAAAAACTTTAGAAGAACCACCCGCACACGTAGTATTTATTTTAGCAACAACCGAAGTTCATAAAGTACCAATAACAATACAATCTCGCTGTCAACGTTATGATTTTAAACGTATAACGAAGGAAGATATTTTAAATCGTTTGCTATATGTTGTAAATAAAATGGGCATTAAAGCTGAAAAAGAAGCCTTAGAAATAATTGCTGTACAAGCGGACGGTGGAATGCGCGATGCTTTAAGTTTACTTGACCAGTGTCTTGCCTTTGCTCAAAATGTATTGACACAAGAAGAAGTAAAAAAGGTCTTAGGTATTGTTGGTCATAATTGGATTTGGCAAATAATGGACTTAATCATAAACAAAGATAGCGCCAATGTACTTAATGCTCTTAATGAAGTTATTGCTCAAGGCAAAGAAATAAAACAACTCCTAAACGAATTCATATTGCATTTACGTTCATTATTAATTTATAAAGCGACTGGTACAATCTTAAATTTAGATATGTATTTAGAAGATGAAGCTATTTTACAAAAACAATCGGATATACTTACACATGAACAAATAATCAATATGATACAGAAAGTACATGAGGCTATTAGTGAAATAAAATGGGCAGTACAACCAAGGATAACGGCAGAAGTTTTATTTTTAAAATTATGTTGGCAAGATGATATAGTACCGAAAAAAAATGATACGATAAATATAAAAACAGACGTAGATGCGGTTGCTCCACCAGATGCAAATTCAATTTCAAATAGCAAAATTACAGCATTAGAACAGCAAATAGCACGTCTTGATAGAATTGTAAAAGCATTAAGTACACAGGTTGCTACATTAAATGAAAAACAAGAACAATTAACCACTCCGGTAAATACTGCACTTGTTGCCCCATTAGCCATTAATAATACACAAGATAAATCTATACAGATAGCAAATGAACCTAAACCAATTACACCACTACAAAATATAGATATTACAGCGATTTGGCAAAATGTATTAGCAGGACTTAATGCACGAAGTAAGAAAGTAGTAGTTGCTTGTGTAAATTGGGCTGTACCTTATCAAGTAAGCAACAATCAATTTTTCATTCATTTTGACAGTCCATTTTTACAAGCACGGACAGAAAAAGATGATTATAGAACACTTATTGAAGCTGTACTTTATGATGTAACAGGGCAAAAATTACGTCTTGTATGTACTTGTAAAGATATTACTTCAGCCTTGCCAACTCAATCTATTCCACCACAAAAACCTATTATAATGCAAGGCGATTATCAAGAAGATATTCCCATGCCGACAGATGATGATTATAGCATGAGTGATGATATAAATTATGATGAATTAACACCAGAAAATAAACATACGTTAGAAACAGCAATAGAAATTTTCGGTGGAAAAATAATCCCCGAAGATAAAATGAATGATTGATAATTAATAATTGACGATTGACATATATTTTGATACTCTAATTGAAGAAAATATTTTAATGGAGGTTTAGGCATGTTTAATCAAGGAAATATGGCTGGCATGATGAAAAAAGTTCAAAAAATGCAAGCTGATATGAAAAAAATGCAAGACGAACTTAAAAAGAAAACTGTCGAAGTTAGTGTTGGTGGCGGTGTCGTTAAAGTCGTTATGAATGGCGAAAAACAGATGCAGTCTCTTCTTATCGATAAAGCAGCAGTTGACCCAGATGATGTGGAAATGCTTCAAGATCTCATTTTATCTGCTGTAAATCAAGCAATGGTTAAAGTTGATGAAATGATGGCAAGTGAAATGAATAAACTGACAAGTGGTCTTAAATTACCACCAGGATTATTTTAATGAGATATATTGAGCCTATGGCTAAGCTAATAGAACATTTTCGGGCACTCCCAGGAATTGGTTCTAAAACAGCTGTACGCTTAGCATATCATATTTTAGACATGGAGCCTGCCCAAGCAAAAGCCTTGGCGCAGGCTATTGTTGAAGCTAAAGAAAAAATCGGTTACTGTAGCATTTGTTACAATTTGACTGACACTGACCCGTGTGCTATCTGTAGTTCACCAGCACGTGACCATTCTATTATTTGTGTAGTAGAACAACCAAAAGATGTGGTAGCTATGGAAAGAATGCGTGATTATAAAGGTGTATACCATGTATTACATGGTGCATTATCTCCAATAGAAGGTATAGGGCCTGAAGATATTAGAATAAAAGAATTATTAACACGTCTTTATGATGAAAAAGTAAAAGAAGTGATTATGGCAACAAATCCTAATATTGAAGGTGAAGCAACAGCAATGTATGTTGCTAAGCTACTAAAACCACTAGGTATAAAAGTAACACGTATCGCGCATGGCTTGCCAGTCGGCGGTGATTTAGAGTATGCAGATGAGGTAACACTCGCCAAAGCCATTGAAAATCGTCGTGAAATGTAAATTATGCTGTAGATATAAAGGTTGGATTTAAATGATATCATCATCATTAGTGGTTGCTTTTTTTGTAGGATTGTTTATTTTATGTATCATAACGAAAATATTTTCTCTACCATTACATCTGTTATGGAAGGCTATTTATAATAGTGTTATAGGCGCAATCGTATTGTATGTAATAAACTTTTTAGGGATTGTCTACATACCAATTACTTTCGTAACAGCATTTATTGCAGGTGTATTTGGTATACCAGGTGTATTATTACTCGTAATATGGACTTTATTATAGACTGCAAATGCAGTCTTTTTTTATGGGATAATTAAATGGTTAATTGATTATTTAATATATATATGTTAGAATAACTATTGTTTAGATAATAAAAAAAATATTAAATTTTTTAGAAGTGAGAGTGTATAAATTGAATTTTAAAAAAATCTTAGCTATTGTAATGGTTTGTGTTTTTGCTTTTAGCGGTATTGGCATGGCGAAAGCTAAGGGTGGCAGTGGTGGAATGAAAGCTCCGACAACGACAAGTAAATCACTCGCACCGTCTACACAATCAAAATCGACAACGTCAAATACCGAAGCACCAAAAACGAACGCTATCGATACAAATAGAAGTAATACAACGAATAATGCAACGTCAAATACTGAAGCACCAAAGACGAACATTACCGATACAAATAGAAGTAATGCGACTACTAATTCCAATACAGCAAACACTAATACAACAAATAATGCAACGACAAATAACGCTACTACAACAAATAGAACAAACACTACCAATCAAGCAACGCAACAACAATCTAGTAGTCGTTGGGGCAGTGCACTCAGAAATATTGGTCTCTTTGCTGGTGGTATGTTTTTAGGTGGCATGCTTAGCAGTATGTTCGGCATGGGTGGCTTTATGGGCGATGTGCTTGGTTTAATAGCGAATGTAATTCTTATTGGTATCGTAGTCATGATTATCATGGCTATATATCGTAAACTTTTCGGCAAAAAAAATGAAGGTAATGTATATGCTTCTAGTCATTATGCAGAAAACAATATTCGCTGTGCAAACTGTGGTTGGGTAAGCCCTGATAAAAATAATCCGCCAAAATTCTGTCCAGAATGTGGCAGTCGTATGAATGGTGGCAATGATTTTTCAAAAAATAATTATAATCAATATAGCAATGAACAGGATGCACAATATCAAGAACCATCATCACATAAAATTATTGATATAACTCCACCAAAAGATAAGGATAAATTTTAAAAATAAAGGCTCATGGGTTTATTTCCATGAGCTTTTTGTATTAAATGACACTGAATAAATTTATTGACAAAATTCAATTAAAATATTTTCAATTAGAGCAGGCTCATTAGAACCTGTTTTTAATTTATAATCGGCATCGGCAAATTTTTGTAACGTTTGTTCAATTTTAGGTAGAGAAAAATTATTTGCCTGTTTAATGATTTTTTCAGTAATAAATGGATGAAGTTTTAAAGTTGTAGCAATATCCTTGACATTTTGCCCATTTTGTAAATAAATTTTTACTTGCCACATTTGACGTATTTGGCGTACAAGGAAAGCGAGTAACCGTAATGGATGAACACCAGAAGATTGTTGAATTATATATAATTCAAGAGCTAATTTAATATTCTTTTCGCAAAGACTATCCCAAAGACGAAAGGCAGAAATTTCCGGAATGGTGGAAAATACTTGTTCAAGTGTTTGGCGATTAATAAATTTTTTATCAGTGTACAAAGTAAGTTTAACTAATTCCTGGTCGAGAAAATCAAGTGATATTTTATCCATAGATTTAACAGCTTCAATAAAATAGGCATAGGCTTCACGGTCAAAGCGTAAATTTAATTCACGTAGACGAGTATTAAACCATTCGTTTATATTCCAATAATTTAAAGTTTCACATTCAACAATAATGCCATATTTAGCAATAGTTTTAAAAAGTTTACGTCGTTTATCTATTTTATTTTTATGATATTGTAAAATTAAAATACTGTATTCGGGTAAATTAGATAAATAAGCCCTAAAACTTTCTTCATCATGTTTATCTTTTTTCGTTAATTTATCTTGAAATATTTTTAAATCGTTAGCAATAATAATATTTTTCTCACTAAAAAATGGTGAGCTATCCAGTGCTTGTAAAATAGATTTTATATCACTTGTTGTATCAAAATATTGAATAGCTTCCATATCATTTTGAGGATTAATAATCGCAAGTAAAGTTTTTAAAAAATTATTTGCAAGATAAGTTTCTTCACCGTAGATTAAATATAAAGATGATAGCTTTTTTTGCTGTAGTTGTCGAATTGCTTCATTATACTTCATAAAAAATTCCCTTCATAAAACTCATTATATTAATTAAATGTACTTGTCTTCATTTTATATCCATCAGTAGAAAATATAATCGCTCCATCTATATCAGTTCGATAAATAGGAATGTGCAATTTATTTAATCGTTCAATAACTTCTATACTCGGATGATTATAATTATTATATTTGCCAACAGAAATAATCGCAAATTGAGGCTTTACTGCTTGAAGAAATTCCATACTAGAAGAAGTTTTAGAACCGTGATGAGCTATCTTTAAAATAGTACAATGTAAATCAGAACGATTTTGTATTAGCTCTTGTTCCTGTTTTTGAGGTAAATCACCAGTAAATAAAGTAGAAAAATTACGATAGGATAATTTTAGTACATTTGAAGCCGCATTACCAGAGTTCAATGCAGGATTTTCATTAGCACGAAGAAATTGAAATTGAACACCATCTACAATAAATTTCATATCAGTTCTAGCAATAACAGCTTGATTTAATAGTTGACTATTAGGTGGTAATTTAAGCGTTTTTGTATATTCGTTTAAAGGTTGATTAGCAATAATAAAATGATTTACAGGAAGTTTTTGCATAATAGTATATGCACTTTTAGCATGGTCAATATCAGCATGAGATAAAATAAGATAATCTAATTTATTGATACCATAATGACGTAAATAAGGTAAATCAACGCGTGTCCCAATATCAAAATCAGAATTTGGTATGCCACCGGTATCAATCATAACAGCTTGATGATGTGGTGTAATAATAAGTGTACAATCGCCTTGACCTACATCAATAAAATGCACTTGTAAATCATCTGATTTACTAACAAAATATATACTAGAAATTAAACAAATAAACAGTAAAATTATCGTGACAATACGATATTTATAAATTAATTTTAAACATAATTTAGCTAATTTACGATTAAATATGATAAACAAAATAAAATAATAAATTATAATGAAAAAAACTGAAAATGTTGGAAGATAAATAGAAGCAAATGGCAGATTAGCAATATATAAAGAAAATATATTGGCAAGACTTAGTAAAAAACTTGAAGATATAAAAAGTATTTTAGCTATGAATGGAAAAAATAATATAACACAACCTAAAAGACTCAAAATAATAACTAATTCCAATAATGGTACAGCAAGTAAATTGGCAATTAAACTACTAAGCGACAAAGAATTAAAATACCAAGCGATTAATGGAAGCGTCATAAGTTGAGCACTTATAGTTAAGGCAATATTATCAGCAAGAAAACGAGGTAAAAAATAAAACAATTTCTTTAAGCTGGACATAAAGTAAACAAGTCCCGCAGTTGAAGCAACGGAAAGCTGAAAACTAATATCAAAAAGGAGTAATGGATTAACAAGTAATAAAATTAAAGCAGTAATACTCAAAAGATGATTAGCTTCATGCGATTTTTGTAAAGTCATGGCAACAACAGATAAAATTCCCATAATAGTAGCACGAATTACAGGCGAAGTACAACCACATAAAAAAGCATAAAATGATATTATAATGATTAATAACAAAAGATTTAACACCCGTGGTAAATGTAATAATCTGCCTAAATTTAACAAAAAACCAGCTATAAGACTAATATGCGAGCCGGAAACAGATAAAATATGAATAATGCCAATGAGAGAAAAAGCTTCTAAAAGCTCAGCAGGAATATTATTATAACCGCCAAATAACATGGCAAAAATCATATAAGCATCATCAGCTGGCATAACAGAAAGTAAGAAATTTAAAATTTTATGGCGTAAATCTACACTAAATTGCTTTAGGTTAAAATCAGTAGTAGAGTGAATTATTTTAATATCAGCTTTACCAGCAGAAATAAAACCATAAATGCTTTGTTGCTTAGCACGCAATTCACGATTTATTTGTCCTGGATTGTTATAACCATGAATTTTGCGTATTGTACCAAATGTAGAAATAGTATCGCCAATTTTAGCAACAGAAGTTAATTCAGATTGTTTTTTGTAAATATAGATTTTACCACTCACTTTCTTAGTTTGGTTTTGCCAAATAATTTTATGAGTATCGACAATATATGATAAATGATACATTCCTTCATTATCTTGTCGAATAGTAGGTTCTTCACAAATAGAGCCTTCTACTGTTAAACTTTTATTTTCTAATAAACTAATATTATCAACAGGTAAGGAAATTTTTATTGAACCTAAAAGATAACCTAGCAATAAAAATATAAATATAATCGGCAAATACGTTAACGGATGTTTTTTTAATGTGAAATAAATAGCAACGCAAAAATTAACAATAAGTAATAAAAAAAGGCATTTATGAGGCAGAGTGTATTTCTCTGCGCCATAAACGCCTAAACAGTAACAAAATATTAAGATGTTTAAAAATAATAAAGGGTATTGCCCATAATGTCTATTCATCATATTCGTATCCTACTTTGCATTTTAGAAAATTTAGCCTCACCAATACCACGTACATTTTTTAAATCCTCTACGGATTTAAATGGTCCATTTGTTTGACGATATTCGATAATTTTATCGGCAGTTGCAGGTCCAACACCTGGTAATGTATCGAGTTGTTCTTTCGTTGCGGTATTGATATCCACAGTTTCTGTATTATCTGCGTTTTGCACAGATGAAGCAGAGTTTTTTATAGCGACATTTTCTTTTTGTACTTGTGATGGAATATTTATTTGCATACCATCTGTTAATTTTTGCGCTAAATTAACACTATTTTTATCGGCAAGTGGTGTAAAATCACCACAAGCAGAAATAGCATCTTTAACACGACAATTATCACTAAGTGTAACAACACCTGGTTTAGTAACTTCACCACTGACATATACAGTAACTTCAATAGGTGGTGGCGTATTTTCTGATATATTTGAAGATAAGGTGATTTCTTCATCGGTAGAATAATTATAAGCTACACTACCTCCGGCAATTAAAGCAATAAACAGTAAAATACAGAGCGATTTTTTATACATTGGCATAATATATCATTCACTTTCTAAGTTGCGACATTTAAAAATTAAATCTGAAACGGCAAAATCTTTAACGCTTACATTTTCTAAAGTAGCTAAACCTGCCTTATATTCGCCATTTCTACATAAAAGATAACCGAGATTTTTTAAAATAATATCATTTTCGTCATCAAGTAATAACGCCTGTCTTAATAGATATAGTGCTGTTTCCAAATTATTATGACTGCGAAAAATATCAGCAAGATAATTAAATAACCAAATTTTCTTTTTATAAGATAAAACTTGATGCATAATAGCATTACTTATATCTTCAGCAGAACTATTTAAGATAGTTTTAATATCTTCTTGATTAGCTGTTTGCATATCCCAAATATGATTTAAAGTAGCAGACAGTTGCGGATTGACCGATAAATTTGATGTTGGCATAATAGTCCTTTCAATAGTTGTATCAACTGTAGTTTTAGATACAGTCGATGTAGTTGTAGTTACTGGAGTATTTTTTAAAATATGACGCCGTTGTTTTTGATAAATATTTATATTAGGACAACGACGTAATAATTTATCAGCTTTAAAAATTTTCTTTAAACGATTTATAATCTGGTCTAATTTTTGAAAATCTTCTTCACTATTAATAATTATTTTTTGTGAAAGTAATTGATTTATGACAGAAAGAGCTTCTTCTTTTTTGCCTTGTTGTAACAAAATTTGAGCTTGTAATAAAAATCCCTTACAATTTTTCGGTTCAGCCAGTCTAAATTTTTGTAACCAATTTAAACTGCGTGTGTAATCATTCATTAAAAAATAAATATCAGCTAATTCATAAAAAGTATAATTATCAGCATATTTTTTTTCAAAAAGAGTATGAATACACGATAAGGCTTCAGCATAAAGTTTTTCTGCTTTGAATTGGTGAATTTCTTCCCATAATGCTTCTTTTAAAGATGTTTCTTCTGATGAAGAATTTTTCTCATGAGAAAAATCTTTGCTAAATACAGTAAATTCATTAACATTATTTATATTATGTGATGAAAATATATCAGGTTGAAACCATTGAGTACGAGTTTTTCGCAAGAAAAGACCTCCTTTCAGATAAAATTTTTAGTCATCGGCATTACTTGCCAGAACGAGACCACTTACTTTACTTGCGCCATGCTGTTTTAATACTTTAGCACAGTTTTTTAATGTACTTCCTGTAGTGAAAATATCATCAAGTAATAAACATTTACAATCTGTAACCGAAATATTTTCTTTTAATTCAAAGGCATCTTGCAAATTTTGCTTACGTTGAGCGGGATTTAAACTATATTGTGATTTTGTCTTCTTCGTACGAATTAAAATATCTGCATAATGAAGTTTATTAGCTTTTGCCCAAGCTGAAAATATCTTATCTACCTGATTAAAACCACGTTTACGCAATTTTTGAAAATGTAGTGGTACAGGAATTACTAAATCAAAGGAAGTAAATTGCCATTCTTCATCTAATTTTTTTAATACAGTATAAATATATGGTAATGTAGAAAAATTGTTTTGATACTTTAATTCGTGAATTAAATCTTTAAGTCCTTTATCGTATTTACCTATAGCTATAATTGGTGAAATATATTTGCGTATTTGTGCATCATAAGCAAGATTTTTATTGCGCAAAATTTCATTTAAACAGCTTGGACACCATTGGCCTTCTTTTTCTACATAAGCATGACAAGAAGGGCAACGGCTAGGAAAAAGAAACTGTACTATAGCTGTATAAATTGTATTTAACAATAATAAAATCTCTTTTCTTAATTATAATTTTTGAGCTAATCGCTCAGCAAGTAATGTATATCTTTTTTGCGTGCGATTACTTTGTATAGCCGTCGTCAAGGCTTTTTTAGAACCAAGTAAAATAACTTTCTCCTTAGCTCGAGTAATAGCAGTATAAAGTAAGTTGCGTTGTAACATAATATAATGACTGACAGATAGTGGCATAATAACGACTTTATATTCACTGCCTTGACTTTTATGCACACTAGAAGCATATGATAATGTGAGTTCGTTTAATTCATTTTTTGTGTAATTAACACTACGGTCAAGATATTCTACTGATACATTATCTTTGTTTATAGTACGGATAAAACCAATATCACCATTAAATACATTTTTTTGATAATTATTGCGAATGTGCATAACTTTATCGCCAGTACGAAATATCTGTGTGCCTGATTTTATCTCATCTTTATCATCACTTTCTGGATTAAGTGTCCTTTGCAACAGTAAATTTAAATTTTCAACACCGCAAGTAAAGCGATGCATAGGTGATAAAATTTGTACATCTGTTAAAACATCATAACCCTCTTTAGGCAAAATTTTAGTACATAATTCTAAAATTTTCTCTGTAATAAAAGTATCATTGTCAATTTCGTAAAAAATAAAATCATCATATTTTTGGCGAATATCTGGTAGCCGACCAGCATTTATAATATGAGCATTTTGGATAATCATACTTGTTTGAGCTTGACGAAAAATTTCATTGAGTCTAATCGAAGGAATAATACCACTGCGAATAATATCCTTTAATACCGAACCAGGGCCAACTGCTGGTAATTGGTCTGTATCACCAACTAAAATTAAGCGACAACCATCTGGAACAGCATTTAAAAAATGGTGCATAAGAACGATATCTACCATGGAAACTTCATCAAGAATAATCGCATCAGCATCAAGTTGGTCATCAATATCTTTAGCAAAGCCAAGCTGTGTCTGTGTATCACTGTCAGATAAATTATTAGCTTCTAAAAGACGATGTATAGTTAATGCTTTTTTACCCGTCGTTTCACTAAGGCGTTTGGCAGCACGTCCTGTTGGAGCAGCCAAGCGTATCTTTAATCCTTGTGCATTTAATATTGATAAAATCCCTTTGACTACTGTGGTTTTACCTGTACCAGGTCCACCAGTTAATACAAATACACCGTGATGTAAACATGCTTTCACCGCTTCTTGTTGATTTTGTGCTAAATGAATACGGTTTTCTTTTTCCCAAACCTTGATAAAAAGATTAATATTATTTTCATCTAATTCTTTGGTACTTCGTTGCAATTCTAAAAGTCGCTTAGCTACTTTTTTTTCAGCATAATAAAGATATGGTGGATAAATAAGCAGTTCGCCAGCTATATTTTCTGTATTTAAAGTTTCATTTTGAATACGTTCATTTATGACTTGACGAATTGTTGTTGTTTCTAATTGCAAAATTTTAGCTGTTTTAGCAATTAACGTCATTTCTGGTATGCAACAATGCCCATTAGCACAAAGTTGCATAAGGGCATAATCTATACCGGAAGAAATACGTTGCTTGGCATCTTTTTGGATACCCAAACTAAAAGCAATTTTATCAGCAGTAAGAAAACCAATGCCGTCAATATCTTGAAATAAACGATAGATATTTTTTTCCATAATATCAATAGCAAAAGAACCATATTTGGCAAAAATTTTACCGGCATAAGTACTAGAAATACCGTGATTTTCTAACCAAATCATTATTTCGGATAATTCGCTTTGTTCTTGATAAGAAGTAGCAATCTTTTCTGCTGTTTTTTTACCTATACCACTAACTTTTAATAATTCTTGTGGTGAAGATAAAATATCTAATGTTTTTTCGCCAAACATAGCTACAATTCGTTTCGCCATAGCTGGTCCAATGCCAGAAATAGCACCAGAAGCGAGGAATTTTTCAATACCAGATATTTCTGTAGGTGCAATATTTTTACAAGATATTACTTTGAATTGTTGACCAAATTTAGGATGATACGTCCATTCGCCTTCCACTTCTAATAATTGTCCTACAAGTGGCGCCATAGTATTTAAGATGACAGTTATTTTAGTAGAACGTTTTTCAGGTGTCATTTTTAAAACAGTAAACCGATTATCTGTACTAGCAAAGATAATCGTATCTACTGTACCACGTATATTTTCCATAAAAAAACCTCTTATACTTATTTTGCTGATAATTGGTCAGATAATTTTTCCCATTCTGCATATTTATCGTCTATTTCCTGTTCTTTTTGTGCATATGCTTCGGCTATATCATGACTTTTTTTCGGGTCTTGTTGTAATGTAGGGTCATTCATTTGATATTCAAGCCCTTTAAGTTCTGCTTCAAACATAGCAATAGTAGCTTCACAACGTTGAAGCATCATTGTAAGTTTATCCGTACTTAAAGCTGAAATATTAGTTTTAGAACGAGTCGATTCTTTTTTTGATGTAGATGTACTATTTGTTTTAGGTTTTTTTTCTGTTTTTTTCGCATTAAGTAAGGTTTGTTCTTCAAGTTCTTTTTGCATTTCCAATTTTTTTTCTCGATAATAACTATAATCGCCATTATATTGAGTCAATACACCATTTGCTAACTCACAAGTATAATTTGTTACTTTATCTAAAAAATAACGGTCATGTGATACAACAATAAAAGTTCCTGGAAAAGCCATAATAGCTTCTTCAATAGCTTCTTTAGCTGGAATATCAAGGTGGTTTGTCGGTTCGTCTAATACTAGAAAATTAGCTCCCGTTAGCATTAACTTCAAAAGAGCTAATCTTGATTTTTCACCACCAGATAAATCGCTAACACGTTTATAAATATCATCACCTTTAAATAAAAAAGCTCCAAGACAGCCCCGAGCTTGTTCATCATTTAAACCAAAAGAAGATAATATTTCATCAAAAACCGTATTAGATGGAGAAAGCCCTTCGTGTTGTTGCGAATAGTAACCTATTTTTACACGACTACCGATTTTTACACGACCAGTAGTTGACTCCAATTCACCAAGTAATAAACGTAAAAGTGTAGTTTTACCTGCACCATTTGGGCCAACAATAGCAACACCATCACCACGACGTATCAATAATGATAAATGTTCAAAAATTTTATGTGTACCGAAACTAACAGAAACATCATCTAGTTCAGCTACTCGTTCAGCACATTCTTCTGGTTTATGAAACATAAAATAATTGAAAGAAGTTTTAGATGGTGGCAAGATAATGCGTTCTAAACGTTGTAATTGTTTTTCACGCCCACGAGCCTGTTTTGACTTTACTCCAGCTTTATAACGACGAATAAATTCTTGTGTTTCACGAATATGTTCTTGTTGTTTAGCATATGCACTTTCTAAAGCAGCACGACGCTGAGCTTTTACTTCCATAGCTGTTGTATAGTTACCGTCATATAATACGGTTGTTTTATTATCTAAATCAAGAATTTTGGTAGCAACTTTATCAAGAAAAAAACGGTCATGTGAAATTAAAAGCACACCGCCTTTATAAGTACTTAAAAAACTTTCTAGCCATTCAATCATTTCAATATCGAGATGATTAGTCGGTTCGTCAAGAAATAGAAAATCTGGCTCGCGTAAAAGCGCTTTAGCAAGACAAATACGAGTACGCTGTCCCCCAGAAAATAACGCTGGATTTTTAGCAAAATCATTTTCACCAAAACCTAGCCCAAAAGCTACACGACGTAAGCGACTTTCATAATCATAACCGCCTAATTGTTCGAATTTATCAGAAACACGAGCGTATTCTTTCATTAAATTTTCCATTTCTTCATCAGTTGAAGCAATTTCAATTTGTTTTTCTAAATCTGTTTTTTGCGCGCCAAGTGCCAATATATCAGAAAAAGCCTCTAGTAATTCTTCATGTAATGTAGCATGTTTAAACTCAGATTGTTGTTCCATATAGCCAATACTATCAGTAAAATCAATACTGATACTGCCACCGTCATATTCTTCAAGCCCAAGTAAACATTTCATAAGAGTTGATTTTCCCGCACCATTTGGGCCGACAAAACCAATTTTATCACCATGAGCTACATCAAAAGTAACATTATGAAATAATTCATCTATACCAAAAGATTTACTTAAATCTTTTATGCGTAAAATTCCCAAATAAATTCACGTCCTTAATTAATTTTGTTTTTGATAGTCAAGACCAATATTAACTGTTGCTTGCCCTGTACTGCCACCTGACATAATTGTACAAGCAAATGGCATACCATAAAAACAGTTTAATTCATTTTCATTAGCAGTGATAGTGGTATGCTCACGGGAAGAAGTATTACCTGTTTCTACACTGGAAATTTTAAATCCTTTATGTTTTAAAATATCAGCGACTTCTGCACCTACTCCATTGATACCACTAGAATTTATAACAAGTACAGTAATATCTTCATTTTTAACAGGTTGTTTTTCTTCTTTTATTTGTTCTTTAGATGATGTTTCATCCGAAATATCATCCGCACTATCACCCATTTTTAATCCTTTAGGTAAAGATTTTTTATATTGGGCAATAGTAATTTCTGTATCTTTTTTAGCTGTATCATCAAGTGTTATATTCATATTTTGAGCAATTAATTCACGTGATTTAGCTATATCTGGTATCCAATAACTAATATCTTCTATATAAGCTGGTTTGCCAGGTATCATAGCAGAATTTAGTCCATTTTGTTGAATAGTAGGTAAATAAGAAATTAAAGCAATCGCTGTATCAATTGGCATATTAGTTTGGACAGCCGAAGAAACATTTTTAATAATTTCTGGTAATTTTGGTAAAACAGACGGAGAAATAACTTGACTCATTAAAGCACGTATGAATTTTTGTTGACGATTTATTCTACCAATATCACCTTCACCATCACGATAACGCACATATTGAATAGCAGTTTTTCCATCCATATGTTGTTTACCGGGATATAAATTAATTACAAGACCACCATCATCATCCCAAGGGTCTTCATAATACATTCTTTTTTCTACATCAATATCTACTCCACCAACAGCATCAATAATTTTTTCAAAGGCACGAACATCAATCAGTACATAATAATCTATTGGTACGTTTAAAAAAGCTTCCACTGTTTTTTGCGTTAATTCATGTCCACCGTAAGCATAAGCATGATTAATTTTGTCATAATCATTTTTTTCAATATGAACACGGGTATCACGTGGCAAAGACAGTAAAGAAGCTTTTTTGTCAGTAGGATTGTATGTAAGAACGATTAAAGTATCACTACGTCCAACATCATCAGCTCGCCTATCCACCCCCATTATCATTATATTAAGGGCATTTGACTGTTGAGTATTAATTGTAGGAGCAGTATCTTCATCATCATTAGTGCATAAATAATAAATAAAACCACCAATAATTACTAAAAGAATAATAATAAGTGTGATTAAACGATTATAATTTCTCTTCTTTATATATTTTTTTTTCGGTACAGGATTATTGATTTTCTGATAATGTTCTTGTTGCCACTGTTGACTTATCCATTCTGGAGCATCAGGTAAATCTGTATCATTGTCATTTTCGGCTGTATTATCAAATGAAACCTTATTATATATTAAATTGTTATTTGATTTTTTTTCATGATTGTCAATGTTATTGTCCAATGTAAAAACTCCTATATAAATATTAAGGTGAAATAATTATATTAACTTAGTTAGTATATCAAATATAGGGCGTGTTTTCAATTTTCAAATGCTGTTAATATTTATAAAATTCATGTATAAAAATCTAAAAGTAAACAATTCTTTTTTAAATTTATACAATTTTAATGTAAATTTTCCTTGATTTTTGACGGATAAACACTTATACTAAAAGCAGTAAACAGCTTTTTTGTTCTGACGTAGTAAACAGTGCTTCTGGATAAAACGGCGTAGTTTTAACTAGTGTAATTTTGCTTATAGTGATGTAGATTATTACTTTTATACTTTAAAGCGTTTAGCTTTAAATACGGTAATATAAGATACATTCACAGAACCGTACGAACAGCGGGGGTAGCTTGGTAAATAAAAAGAATTTGAATATTAGCTGTCAAATATATTTTTATTCCAAGAAATTTCGACTGTGAAATCTATAATTTTAAGTCGAAATAGTTCATTTGATTTGAACGTTTAAGGAGTTTTTTTGATGGAATTTCAAGACAAAACATTAGTATGCAAAGATTGCGGTAAAGAATTTATTTTTAGTGTAGGTGAACAAGCCTTTTATGCTGAAAAAGGTTTTGAAAATGAACCAGCACGTTGCCATGAATGCCGTGATAAAAGACGTCGTGAACGCAGTGGCGAAGCACAACAGCGTCAGATGTACACTGTACAGTGTGCACAGTGTGGAAAAGAAACGCAAGTTCCATTTGAACCGAAAGGTGACCGCCCGATTTATTGCCGTGATTGCTTTAATGCTAGACGCAGTAAATAATCGTTTAATTGTTAATTTGTCCTAACCAGCAAAGAAGCTCGGATTTGTCCGGGCTTTTTTTACGATTGTGGACTAATTATAAATGTAATTTATTTTAGAAAGGATGTACACATAAATGAGTAAAAAATTATTAATGCTTTGCGCTTTGTGTGTTTTTGCTGTAAGTGCATTATTTGCAGGTTGCGGTGGACAAGAACAAGCTAAAAGTTCTGACAACGGTGAAAAAGTTTTACGTGTAGGTGTAAATGCCGATTTTGCTCCATTTGAATTCCAAGATGAAAATGGTAGTACTGAATATCAAGGATTTGATATGGACCTTATTCGTGCTGTAGCTAAAGAAATGGGCTATACAGCTGATATTCAAAATATTAATTTTGATGGACTTATTCCTGCTATGGAATCTGGTAATATTGATATTATTGCTTCTGGTATGACTATTAATGATGAACGTAAACAGCAGGTTGACTTTTCTGACCCATATTATACATCTGGTCTTACTATTGTTGTTCCTGCTGATAATCAGGATATTAAAGGTTTCGCTGACTTAAAAGGCAAAAAAATTGCCGTACAAATTGGTACAACAAGCATGGCAGAAGCACAAAAAATTGAAGGTGCTGATGTAAAAGCTTTAAACAGCTCCGCTGATACATTTATGGAATTAAAAGCAGGTAATGTTGATGCAGTTATTAATGACCTTCCGGTAAATGATTATTTCATTAAGAAAACTGGTGCTACAGATGTAAAACGTTTGGAAGAAAGATTAACTTCTGAAGAATACGGTTTTGCAATGAAAAAGGGTAACACTGAATTAGTACAGAAAGTTAATGAAGCATTAAAAACTCTCAAAGAAAATGGTGAATACGATAAAATTTATGAAAAATGGTTTGGCACTAAACCTGGTAATAATTAATATCTTTTAACATAGTAACCTAATAGGGCGCTGTTTTTTCAGTGCCCTTTTTCTATAATAAATAAAAATAAAATGGCTTAAACATCAGCAGAGAGTTTTCAGCCATAAATATAAAACAAAAAGAAACGAGGTGAAAAAACTGTTGCTTACTCTGCAAATATAGCAAAAAATAATTATAAACCAAACAAGATGTTTTATAATATTCTATATTTTAAGTAGCAGGTTTTATCTTGGATTTTAGATTAGATATTATTTTCAATGCCATTCCTCTTTTAATAGAAGGGGCTATTTTTACAATTGAAATTACAATATTAAGCGTAGTTATTGGTATTGTTATTGGTTTATTTGTAGGCATTGGTCGTATTAGCAAGATAAAAATAATAAAATGGTTGTCAGCTATTTATGTTGACTTTTTACGTGGTACGCCACTTTTAGTACAGATTTTCTTAATATATTTTGCACTACCTGTTATAACTGGTATAAAAATGAACCCTTTTGTAGCAGCTGTAACTGCATGTAGTATTAATAGTGGTGCATATGTAGCTGAAATATTTAGAGCAGGTATTTTATCTATAGATAATGGACAAATGGAAGCTGGTCGTTCACTTGGTCTTTCATGGGTACAAACAATGCGTTATATCATTGTTCCACAAGCATTTAAACGAGTAATACCACCACTTGGCAATGAATTTATTGCTTTATTGAAAGATTCTTCTCTTGTATCAGTAATTGGTTTTGAAGAATTAACCCGTCGTGGACAACTTGTAATTGCTAGAACGTATGCATCTTTAGAAATTTGGATTTGTGTAGCACTTATTTATTTAATAATGACACTTTCCATATCTCGTTTTGTAGCATATTTAGAAAGAAGGTATCAAATTGATGATAGAAATTAAAAATCTACATAAATCCTTTGGACATATAGAAGTTTTAAAAGGTGTAGATGTTTCCATTAAAGAAAAAGAAGTAGTAGTTATTATTGGGCCAAGTGGTTCAGGTAAATCTACTTTGCTTCGTTGTATGAATTATTTAGAAGAACCAACTGGCGGAGATATTACTGTTAACAATATGAAGCTTGATAAACATGCTGATATTAATAAAATTCGTGAAAATATTGGTATGGTTTTCCAACGCTTTAATCTATTTCCACATATGACGGTACTTGAAAATATTACGCTTGCACCAATGAAAGTATTAAAAATTTCTAAAAAAGAAGCTGTCGAAACAGCTATGGATTTATTACAACGTGTTGGCTTAAAAGAAAAAGCTTCCGCTTATCCTAGCCAACTTTCAGGCGGTCAACAACAACGTGTAGCTATTGCTCGTGCACTTGCTATGAAGCCAAAAGTTATGTTGTTTGATGAGCCAACCTCCGCGCTAGATCCGGAAATGGTTACAGAAGTTTTAGATGTTATGAAAAAACTTGCTAAACAAGGTATGACCATGGTCGTTGTTACACATGAAATGGGCTTTGCTAGAGAAGTAGGCGACCGCGTATTATTTGTTGATGAAGGCAAAATTATTGAAGAAGGTACACCAAAAGAAATTTTTGAAAATCCTAAACAGGAACGTACTAAATTATTCTTATCGAAAATTTTATAAATATCATATAAAAAGGATAGCAAAAATTTTTTAGCTATCCTTTTTTATTGACAAACAATATATTTTTTGATAAAATTTTTTATTACCAGACGTATGAAAAATAGATAAGAAATCTTTATACAGAAGCAAAAAAACGCAGTGTTTTTTGTGAGATTATTATGGTAAAATAATCTTGGGAATTGACATAAACCCTGTAAAAAAGTATGTCATTAAGTAATTATCCTTGAGTAATGTTATAGATTAATATCTATGACTTTATATATTTTTAGGAGTGGATGATATGTACAAAAAGAAATATATTTGGCAATTATAAAGCAAGGTCTTTAAAAAGAAAAAGCGCCTTGCCTTTTTAACGTTAATAGAAAATTAACCTTGGCAAAAATATTTCTTTAGACGTGTTATTCACAGATTTTAATTAGTTTCAATTCGGTTTGAGGGGTGAAGATTTTAATGTTCAATCCTGTCTCAGTTGGTAAACGGACCAGGTATAGCTATGCCAAAATCAAAGAGGTTATGGATATGCCTCATCTTCTGGATATCCAGAGAAATTCCTATGATTGGTTTATGAAGGAAGGCTTACAGGAAATTTTCCATGATATTTCTCCTATACAGGGATTTACAGGAAATCTTGTATTGTCATTTGAAGGTTTTTCTTTAGGAAAACCAAAATATGATATTGATGAATGTAAAGAACGTGATGTTACTTATGCTGCGCCTTTACGTGTCAATGTGCGCCTGGTTAATAATGATACTGGCGAAGTAAAAGAACAGGAAGTTTTTATGGGTGATTTCCCACTCATGACAGAAACAGGTACATTCATTATCAATGGTGCTGAACGTGTTATTGTAAGTCAGCTCGTTCGTTCACCGGGTGCTTATTACAGTGAAAATATAGACCCGACAGGTAAAAGATTGTATAGTACTACAGTTATTCCTAATCGCGGTGCATGGATAGAATTTGAAACGGATTTGAATGATGTTATTTCTGTTCGTCTTGACCGCAATCGTAAACTGCCGGCAACAGTATTAATTCGTGCTTTGGGTTATGGTACGAATGATGCTATTATGTCTTTGTTTGATAATGATGAACGCATTAGAAACACTATAGACCGTGATAATACAGTAACAAAAGATGAAGCATTGGTAGAAATTTACAAAAGACAGCGTCCAGGCGACCCGCCTACAGTAGATAATGCCAAACAACTTCTTGACCAACTTTTATTTGACTCAAAACGCTATGATTTAGCTACGGTTGGTCGTTATAAACTCACTAAAAAATTAGGCTGGAAACACCGTATTTTAGGTAAAAAATTAGCTGAACCACTTGTAGATAAAGAAACAGGTGAAGTGCTTGTTCCTGCTGATGTAATTATAGAAGCTTCTATGATAGAAAATATTACAGTTGAACAAGAAGAGGCTATTTTCGGCGAAAATGAACCAGCAATCATTTATATTAAAGATAAAAACGATAATCACATTAAAATGATTTGTTCGCGTACATTACCATATCATCATCGTACAATTACTGTAAATGATATTATCGCTTCTATCAGTTATTTGCTTAATTTAATGGATGGTCATGGACATAAAGATGATATCGACCATTTAGGCAATCGTCGTATTCGTTCCGTTGGTGAATTATTACAAAATCAGTTCCGTATTGGTTTATCTCGTATGGAACGTGTAATTAAAGAACGTATGAATACACAAGACAATGATGTTATCACTCCACAGGCATTAGTAAATATACGTCCTGTTGTGGCTGCAATTAAAGAATTCTTTGGTTCTAGCCAGTTGTCACAATTTATGGACCAAAACAATCCGCTTAGTGAACTTACACATAAACGTCGTTTGTCTGCTCTTGGTCCTGGTGGTCTTAGCCGTGAACGTGCAGGGTTCGAAGTACGTGACGTACACAACTCTCACTATGGTCGTATGTGTCCTATCGAAACACCAGAAGGTCCAAACATCGGTCTTATTGGTTCATTAGCAACATATGCACGTATTAATGAATTTGGTTTTATGGAAACACCATATCGTCGTGTTGATAAAGTCAATAAAATTGTAACAAATGATGTACGTTATTTAACAGCTGATGAAGAAGATGATTTAGTAATTGCTCAAGCTAATGAACCACTTGATGAAAATAACTGGTTTAAAACTTCTCGTGTAACAGCACGTGTACATGAAGAAACAATGCTTGTTGATGCAAATAGCGTTGATTATATGGACGTTTCGCCAAAACAAATTGTATCCATCGCAACAGCTATGATACCATTCCTCGAAAACGATGATGCGAACCGTGCACTTATGGGGGCAAACATGCAACGTCAGGCTGTGCCTCTTTTCAGAACACAAGCTCCACTTGTAGGTACTGGTATGGAATATAAAGCAGCATGTGACTCTGGCGTTATGATACTTGCTAAACATGCTGGCGAAGTTGTGCGTGTAACAGCTAATTTCATTGAAGTTCGTGCTGACGAAACAGGTGAAATCGACCACTATAAATTACAAAAATATATGCGTTCTAACCAGGGAACATGTATAAACCAAGTACCTATTGTTTATAAAGGTGACCATGTAGAAGCAAAAGAACCGATTGCAGACGGTCCAGCAACTGACCATGGTGAACTTGCACTTGGTTATAACGTAATCGTAGCTTATATGCCTTGGGAAGGCTACAACTACGAAGATGCTATTTTGCTTAGTGAAAAACTTGTAAAAGAAGATATTTATACATCTATTCATATCGAAGAATATGAATGTGATGCTCGTGATACAAAACTTGGCCCAGAAGAAATTACACAAGATATTCCAAATGTGGCAGAAGATGCACTCAAAGACCTTGATGCTGATGGTATTATTCGCATTGGAGCAGAAGTTCGTGCAGGTGATATTCTTGTTGGTAAAGTTACACCAAAAGGTGAAACAGAACTTACAGCAGAAGAAAGACTACTTCGTGCAATCTTTGGTGAAAAAGCACGTGAAGTACGTGATACATCTTTGCGTGTACCACATGGTGAATCTGGTCGAATTATCGATGTAAAAATATTTACACGTGCAAATAACGATGAATTACCACCAGGTGTAAATCAACTCGTTCGTGTATATATTGCACAAAAACGTAAAATATCTGTTGGCGATAAAATGGCAGGTCGTCATGGTAACAAAGGGGTTGTATCCCGTGTTATGCGTGAAGAAGATATGCCGTTTTTACCAGATGGTACGCCTGTAAATATTGTGCTTAATCCGCTCGGTGTGCCGTCACGTATGAACATTGGACAGGTTCTTGAAACACATCTTGGTATGGCTGTACGTGAACTCGGTATGCAAATAAAAGCAGGCAACCCAACAGTTGAAAAACGTTTGCGTGATATTGGCTATGATTTTGATAAATACGGTATGCCAAAACCAGATGTTGCCGGTATTCATATTGCTACACCAGTATTTGATGGTGCTAAAGGTAATGAAGTATTTGAAACACTCAAGGCTTCTCGTTTCTCTGATGATGGCAAAACAATTTTATATGATGGACGTACTGGTGAACCATTTGAAAATCCAGTTACTGTTGGTTGTGTGTATATGCTTAAATTACATCACCTCGTTGATGATAAAATTCATGCACGTTCCACAGGTCCGTATTCACTTGTAACTCAGCAACCACTCGGTGGTAAAGCTCAGTTCGGTGGTCAGCGTTTTGGAGAAATGGAAGTTTGGGCACTTGAAGCATACGGTGCAGCTTATACACTTCAAGAAATTTTAACAGTTAAGTCCGATGATGTTGTTGGACGTGTTAAAACTTATGAAGCTATCGTTAAAGGCGAAAACATTCCAGAACCAGGTGTACCTGAATCCTTTAAAGTATTGATTAAGGAATTGCAAAGTATTGGTCTTGATATCAAAGTGCTTTCAGAAGATGCACAAGAAATCATGATTAATGATACTGATGATGATATCAACAACGAAGAAAAAGCAAAAGAACTTGGTATGGATGCTACAGCTGCTAAAGAATCATATGGACAACCAGTAAATACGGGTGAAGTTTCCGATGAAGATACGGTTGACGATGATTATACGAATGATAATGTAGATGATAACGACATTATTGCCGATTTTGATAAATTTAATGCTGATAATGATTTAGATAAATAATTGAACGCTTATTATAGATACAAGGCTGAATTTAGAGAAAGGGAGTGACAGCCCCTTGTTAGATGTAAACAATTTTGATTCAATGCGTATAGGACTTGCTTCTCCAGAAAAAATACGTGAATGGTCTTACGGCGAAGTAAAAAAGCCAGAAACCATTAATTATCGTACATTGAAACCAGAAAGAGACGGCTTATTCTGTGAAAGAATTTTTGGTCCAACACGCGATTGGGAATGCCACTGCGGTAAATATAAACGCATTCGTTATAAAGGCATTATTTGCGACCGTTGCGGTGTTGAAGTAACTCGTGCAAAAGTACGTCGTGAACGTATGGGACATATAGAACTTGCTGCTCCGGTATCTCATATTTGGTATTTTAAGGGCATTCCAAGTCGTATGGGTCTTATTTTAGATATTTCACCTCGTTCTTTGGAAAAAGTATTATATTTTGCTTCTTATATAGTATTAGACCCAGGTGATACACCTCTTATTAAGAAACAGCTTTTATCTGAAAATGAATACCGCGAATGTTATGATAAATATGGTAGCAATTTTAAAGTAGGTATGGGTGCTGAAGCTGTAAAACAACTTTTAGAAGAATTAGACCTTGATAAAATGAACAAAGAATTGCGCGAAGAACTGCGTACTTCTAGTGGTCAACGCAAAGTTCGTGCTATTCGTCGTTTGGAAGTAGTAGAAGCTTTCCGCAAATCAGGTAATAAACCTTCATGGATGATTTTGGATGTAGTTCCGGTTATTCCACCGGAACTGCGTCCAATGGTTCAACTCGATGGTGGTCGTTTTGCAACTTCTGACCTCAACGATTTATACCGTCGTGTTATTAACCGTAATAACCGTTTAAAACGTCTTTTAGATTTAGGTGCACCAGATATTATTGTTCGCAATGAAAAACGTATGTTACAAGAAGCAGTTGATGCACTTATTGATAATGGTCGTCGCGGTCGTGCTGTAACAGGTCCTGGCAATCGTCCACTTAAATCTTTGAGCGATATGCTTAAAGGTAAACAAGGTCGTTTTCGCCAGAACTTGCTCGGTAAACGTGTTGATTATTCCGGTCGTTCCGTTATCGTTGTTGGTCCAGAATTAAAACTACATCAATGCGGTTTGCCAAAAGAAATGGCACTTGAATTATTTAAACCATTCGTTATGAAAAAACTCGTAAACTCTGGCTTAGCACATAATATTAAATCTGCTAAACGCATGGTAGAACGTGTTCGTCCAGAAGTTTGGGATGTATTAGAAGAAGTTATTAAAGAACATCCAGTTCTCTTAAACCGCGCCCCTACGCTTCATCGCTTAGGTATTCAAGCATTTGAACCAGTTCTTACAGAAGGTCGTGCTTTGAAATTACATCCACTCGCTTGTACAGCATATAATGCTGACTTTGACGGTGACCAGATGGCTATTCATTTACCACTTTCTGCTGAAGCACAAGCTGAAGCACGTATTTTAATGTTAGCAGCAAATCACATTCTAGCTCCTAAAGATGGCGAGCCAATTATCGTACCTACACAGGATATGGTACTTGGTTCTTACTATTTAACGATTCTTCGTCCACATGCACAGGGTGAAGGAAAAATATTTACTGGTATTAATGAAGCTATTTTAGCTCATCAACATAAAGATTTGCATTTACAAGCACTTATTCAGGTGCGTTTAAAAGGCTATGGATTAGTTAAAACTACACTTGGTCGCATGATTTTCAATGAAATTTTGCCACCAGAAATCCGTGATTTTTATCAAGTTACAAAAATTTCACTAGAAGCTGATACACCTGAACAACGTGAAGCTATCGTTAATAGCTTAAAAGGTAAAAAAATGGCTGAACCTATCGTTAACAGCGAAGGTAAAGAGCTCGTGCCTGCTGATACAGCAGTTGAAGGTACACATATTAAAGCAATTTTAGCAAGTGATGCCAAAATTGCTATTGTGCACGGTGGCAATAGTGGACAGTGGTATCTTGGCTTTAAAACAGGTAAAAAAGAACTTGGTAAACTTGTTGCTAGATGTTTTGATACTTTTGGTGGTTCTAAAACTGCTGAAGTCATCGATAATGTTAAAAATTTAGGTTACCATTATGCTTGTCTTGCAGGTATGACGGTTGCTATCTCTGATATTATCGTTCCACCAGAAAAGAAAGAAATTCTAGCTGCTACAGAAAAAGTTGTCAACCGTGTTGAACGTGATTATAATCGTGGTCTTATTACGGAAGATGAACGTTATAAAAAAGTTATTAAACTTTGGAGCGATGCAACAGATGCTGTAGCTGATGCAATGATGGCAAACATGGATACATTTAATAATATATTCATGATGGCTGACTCTGGTGCTCGTGGTAATAGACAACAGATGCGTCAGCTCGCTGGTATGCGTGGTCTTATGGCTGACCCATCAGGTAAAATCATCGACTTACCAATTAAAGCTAACTTCCGTGAAGGTCTTACAGTGTCCGATTACTTTATTTCTTCACATGGTGCTCGTAAAGGTCTTGCCGATACAGCACTTAGAACAGCTGACTCTGGTTACCTTACTCGTCGATTAGTTGACGTTGCTCAGGACGTTATTGTACGTGAAGAAGATTGTGACGTTGTAGGTATTAATCTTGTACGTGAACGTGCTAGATTAGCAACATCTTCCTCTGCTGCTATAAAAGAACTTGGCGATAGCTTGAAAGGTCGCGTTTTAGCACAAGATATTATCAGTCCAAAAACAAACGATGTTCTTTATCCAGTAGATACTATACTTGATGAACAAGCATTAGAAACAATTGGTGAACATGGTGTAAATGAAATTGTTCTTAAAGGTTCTGCTATTTATGAAGGTCTCAACTCTATGTCTACAGAAGTTGTAGCGCTTGGTGCTCCAGAAGAACACGTTCGCAAGGCAATCAAGAAATCTATGATGCATGAAATGCTCGGTAAAAATACTACTGATGCAGTTTGTGATAGCACAGGTAAAGAAATCATTCCAGCAAATACACCACTTACAGAAGCATATATCGAAGCAGTACTCAATAGCGATGCTAAAGAAGTTAAAGTTCGTAACAATAATGTACGTGGTATTGCTGTTGAAGCGATAAAAGAAGGTTCAGCTATTATCGAATCTTTGAAAGACCGTATCGTTGGTCGTGTATTAGCTGAAGATATTATTGACCCTGCTACAGGTGAAAAAATTGCATCTCTTAATGAAACAGTTACACCAAAATTGGCTGATGCAATCTGTAAAGTACGTGAAAAAGTTACAATTCGTAGCGTACTTACATGTAAATCTCAACTTGGTGTCTGCATTAAATGTTATGGACAAGACCTTGCTACTGCAAATGAAGTTGAAGTCGGTGAAGCAGTCGGCATTATTGCAGCACAATCTATCGGTGAACCAGGTACACAGCTTACAATGCGTACATTCCACTCTGGTGGAGTTGCCAGTGACGAAGATATTACCCAAGGTTTGCCACGTGTTGAAGAATTATTCGAAGCAAGAAAACCAAAACATCATGCTATCATCGCTGAAATTGCTGGTACTGTTCTTGTTTCTGAAGAAAATGAAATGCGTGTCGTAACAATTACACCAGATGAAGGCGAATCCAGAGAATATTTAATTCCATATGGTTCTCGTCTTACTGTTAATAGTGGCGACAAAATTAAACCAGGCGATAAAATTACTGAAGGCTCCGTTAATCCGCACGATATTTTACGCATTTGTGGCTTAGGCGAAACACAGCGTTATCTTGTATATGAGGTACAAAAAGTATATAAATCTCAGGGTGTTGGTATCAACGATAAACATATTGAAGTTATGGTTCGTCAAATGCTTCATAAAGTTAAAATTGAAGACTCTGGTGATACTGATTTCTTACCAGGTGAATATATTGATATCAATAGTTTTGAATCAGCAAATGCTAAAACTATTGAAAATGGTGGTCTTCCTGCTGTGGCTCGTCCAATACTTCTCGGTATTACAAAAGCTTCTCTTGCAACAGATTCATTCTTGTCAGCAGCTTCATTCCAAGAAACTACACGTGTTCTTACAGATGCTGCAATTAAGGGCAAAGTTGACCCACTTATTGGTCTTAAAGAAAATGTTATTATCGGCAAACTCATTCCGGCAGGTACGGGTATGAGTAGATATCGTAACATTGAAGTTGTTGATTTAGATGAAGCTACAGAAGAAGACGAAACAAACGCAACAACAGTAGAAACTAAATAATAAATAAAGGCTCTTTGTCAAATGTTGAGGTAACATAGATAGGTAGAATTTTTCTCTACCTATCTTTTCTTTTTATTTTTTTGAAGCATAAATTATTCTTTTTTACCTGTCAAATCTTTTCACACCAAAACATATTCTTTTTTAAACTTTTATCTTATTATTCATTCCTATGGATAGTTATTTTGTCTACAAAGCGAAGAACAGTAGCTACAGAAATATTATTTTCTCTAGCGATAGAAGAAAAGATGAAGTTGGCTAATAATAAACTTAATCATAGAAGTAGTCATACGTTGGTACTTGCCTAAAAAGGGAATATACTAAGTGAAACGTTTAGAACAATGAGGACAAACATAACAGCATTTACGGATAAAAATAGATAAATCAGCTTCAGATTTAAAGAAATGTTTAATT
>C._urophasianus_2_cecum__coassemble_24_pt1 | contig 51499 bp, 44 predicted proteins | sample C__urophasianus_2_cecum__metabat2_low_PE_006 | metagenome-assembled genome bin C | reverse complement strand
ATAAATGCTGAAGTAAGAGAATTTTCTCTTACCCCAACATTTATTATAGAACCTTCTTTTCTATGGTCATTCGATGTGAATAGCGACGATAATTAAGTAGCGTATCATTATAAACTTTTTTAAATTGATGATAAAAGCTGATATATCACCAAAACCACAATACTCTGCAATCTCTGCAATTGATTTATCGCTACTTTCCAGTTTATTTATCACCGTCTTCAAGCAAAAATCCAACAGATATTTTTGCGGAGATATTCCACATTCTTTTTTAAATAACCGATATAAATATGTTCTATCTATTTTCAAATATGCTACTATATCATTTATAGATATACCTTCACCAAAATTTTTATAAATAAAATCTATTGCTCTTTATTGCTTTATCGTACTTCACATTATAACATGAAACATAAATTTACAAAATATTTAAACTTATAAAATTTAATTGATATAATTAGAAAAAATATAGTATAGTATAATCAATCTTATCCTACATAAGAAACCATATAATTCATATCACATGCTATATAAAAAGGATGGTATTTATGAATAATCAAATATTAAAAGATAATTGGTATACTTATATGAGTAAACCTAGTTTATGGCACAACAAAATTCATTTAGAAATGCCCTTCGGTTTAATCAACGATCCCAACGGTCTTTGTTATTATAACGGTAAATATCAAATCTTTTATCAATGGAACCCTACAAGCTGTCAACATTTAAATAAACATTGGGGATATACACAAACAATGGATTTTATTAATTATACCATTCCGCAACTTGCACTGGCGCCTGTAGATTATTTTGATAAAAATGGTTGTTATTCTGGTTCTGCTCGCAATAAAAACGGCAAACTAGAATTATTATATACAGCTAATCTAAAAGACGCACAAAATATTCGTTATCCTCGTCAAGTTATTGCTGAAAAAAATGATGATGGAACTTTTACTAAGAAAAAATTTGCCGTTAGTGATGTTCCTAGCGGTTATACTACTCATTTTAGAGATCCATACTTTTTCAAACATAGTGGACGTTCTCTTTTTATAATAGGAGCTCAACGAGAAAATCAGACAGGATGTGCTCTTATTTATGAAGAGATTAACGATAATTGGCAATTACGTGGTGAATTAAAAACAAATTACACCAATTTCGGCTATATGTGGGAATGTCCTAATTTTATTTCCGTAAATGGTCATGATGTGCTTATATTCTGCCCTCAAGGAATTGCACCACAAGGACATAAATACAACAATCTTTATCAAGCAGGATATTTAATTGGTAAATTTAATCCAGATACATTAGAATTTGTACACAATGAATTTCAAGAACTAGATGGTGGTTTTGATTTCTATGCACCTCAAACACTTGTACACAATGAACGCAATATCCTTATTGGTTGGATTGGTATGCCTGAACGAGAATATGAATATCCTACTACCAAAGAAGGGTGGCTATATTCTTTAACTTTACCTCGTGAATTATCTATAAAAAATAATACACTTTATCAATACCCCGTACATGAATTAAATGCACTTTGTAAAAATACTACAACGTATACAGAAATAACTTCATTAAATTTATCCACCCCGTGCAAAATCACCCTTGAAATAAATTTAAATCAACAAGAATTTTGGCAAGCTAATTTTAAAATAAATTCAAATAATTTAATTTTATCTTTTAACAAAAAAACTCAAGAATTTTGTATTGACCGCAATAATTTATCTATCGGGGGTAAAGGTAAACGTTATTTTCCTATCTTAGCTAAAAATAATTTACGTTTAGATATTTATCTTGATACAAGTATTATGGAAATTTATTGTCAAAATGGTGAAGCTGTTGCTACAATTTGCTACTATGCCCAAGAAAAATTATCAACTATCCCACTTGAAATAAATACCTCTACAAATATCACTATTTCTTCTTTAGATAATTTTAAATTCATCTAAAAAGATTCTATAATAAATGGTTCTATAATAAATGTTGGGGTTAGAGAGAATTCTCTTATTTTAGCATTTATTTTTTTGCAAAAAAGAAGCATAATCTTATTCTTTTCGGTAAAATATAATCGCTACAACATATTTTAGAAAGGAATGATACTTATACTTCAATTTAATTATATATAGTTTAATTATACACAACTTTTACTAAATTTAAAAATCGATAAAAAAATGGCGAATGAACTAATCTTATATGCAGTAAACACATATGCGCTTTACAATCGTGCTAGAGCAATTTGTAAAAATCTAGCACGAAAACGCAACAAGGATTTTTTCTTGTCAATTAAAAAATTTGACAAAATGTATATACGCGTATAAAATATATTTTATTATAGAAAAAAGGAGAAGTAAATATTTGAGAAGGTTTAATGAAAACTGATAGAAAGAATTATAGATGTGAATTTTCAAAGTTAGAGTCTATATTTGTTAAACTTTTACCAATAGTTATTTTGGTAGTGGAATATATTACAATATTGATTGCACAAAAACTCTCTTTATTTATTCAGCATAATTTGCCGTTTAAGAATGGTTTGTTTTATATATCTGATTTGTATTTTTACGGTATAATACCGATGATATTTATATTCTTTTTGTATTATACAAAAGTAAACGAACGGTTCATTATGTATTGGGAAACTTTACAGAGAACATTTTATGCAGTATTGTATAGTGAAATTTTTTGTGTGGTATTACTGTATTTGTTTAAAACAAGTAATTATGTATCGCGTGCTTATATTGTAATATTTTTTATTATGGTATTTATCTGTTTATGTATAAGTCGACAATTATTAATAAAAATTTGCCATAAATTAGATTTAATGAAAGAAGCTGTGGTCTTTATCGGGGCGGGTAAGACTACAGAAAAAATCATAGATTTGACTAAAAATAATAACTGTTTTGGTATAAAAGTTGTGGGTATATTCGATGATAGACCAGCTATAAAGAATTTAGCAAAAAAATATCATATATTTATATTTAATGATTTATTAGAAGTAAAAACATATATACAGCAGTTTAAAATACAAACAGTTATTATTGCTATTCCGAATATGGAAAAAAATAAACTACTTAATTTAATTGAAGATTTACAACCAGTTGTGCGAAATTTAATGTTCGTACCTAATATAGTAGGTATACCAGTATATAATTTAGATATAAAAAGATTATATGCAAATAATATGGTACTTTTAAGCATAAAAAATAATTTGGCAAAAAAAACGAACCGCCGTATAAAACGCGTTTTTGACATATTATTTTCATTAATGACAATGATAATAATATTACCAATAAGTTTTGTTGTCATAATATGTATCATGATTGAATCACCAAAAGCAATGCCTATTTTTAAACATTATCGTGTTGGAAAAGATGGAAAGATTTTTCCATGCTATAAATTTCGTTCTATGATGCCAAATGCACAAGAAAAACTTAAAGAATATTTGAGGAAAAATCCGAAGGCACAAAGTGAATGGCAAAAAAATTTTAAATTAAAGAATGACCCGCGAATAACTAAGGTAGGGAAATTTATTCGCAAAACAAGTATTGATGAATTGCCACAATTTATTAATGTTTTAAAAGGTGAAATGAGTTGGGTAGGACCTAGACCGATTATAAGGGATGAAATCCACTATTATGGGAAAAATATACAAGATTATTATTCTGTATTACCTGGAATAACAGGAATGTGGCAGGTAAATGGTCGTTCGGAGATAGGATATGATGAGCGGGTTAAATTAGATACTTGGTATATTCGGAATTGGAGTATATGGATTGATATTGTGCTATTAATAAAAACATTAGGCGTGGTATTGAGAAAAAAAGGAGCTTATTAGAGATTTTTAAAGGAGTTAAATTAAAGTGAATATATTTAAGGAGTTATATCAATATAGAGAAATGATAATAAGCCTGATACATAGAGATTTACGAGGTAGATATAAAAACTCAGTATTAGGTTTTTTATGGACATTTATAAATCCATTATTGCAATTGGTTGTATATACTATTGTATTTTCAAATATAATGCGCATGGGAATAGATAATTATTATTTATTTTTATTTGTAGCATTAATACCATGGATGTTTTGTGCAACTAGTGTAGTTGGAGGTTCTACCTGTGTAATACAAAATCAAAATTTAGTAACAAAAATATATTTTCCTAGAGAAGTTTTACCTATATCAGTAGTAACAAGTAATTTTATAAATATGTTATATTGTTTTGTGATTGTATTAGGAGTAGTTTTAATATTTAGTGAAAATATTAATTTCCAAGCATGGTTGTATTTGCCTTTGATAGCTATAGTAGAGTATATATTAGTATTGGGATTAGTTTTTATTTTTTCAAGTTTAACTGTATATTTTAGAGATTTACAACATATATTAGGTATTATTACTATGGCATGGCAATTTTTGACTCCTGTAATGTATTCAATGGATATGGTACCACAAGAATATAAAGGAATATTTATTTTAAATCCAATGACATCTGTAATAATAGCTTATAGGGATATTTTATATTATGGAAAAATTCCACATGTAGATACATTAATTCAAGCTGTTAGTTTTGGTATACTTTTATTAATATTAGGATTTATAATTTTTGATGAATTAAAAAGAAAGTTTGCGGAGGAACTATGAAAAATAGTATTGTTGTAAAGGATGTTTATAAAAAATTTAAGATATATCATGATAAAAGCTATACCTTAAAAGAAAAATTACTGTTCTGGAAACGTAATGAATATAAAGTGCGTTGGATTTTAAGGGGTATAAGTTTTGAAATAAAAAAGGGAGAAGCTATAGGTATTATTGGGAAAAATGGATGCGGAAAGAGTACCTTATTAAAATTGCTGAGTCGTATTATGTACCCAACAAAAGGTAAAATAGAAATGAATGGAAAAGTAGCTAGTTTAATAGAATTGGGTGCTGGATTTCATCCTGATATGAGTGGAAGAGAAAATATATATATTAATGCTTCTATATTTGGTTTAACAAAACAAGAGATAGATAATAAACTAGGAGATATTATAGAGTTTTCCGAACTACAGGATTTTATAGATGATCCTATTAGAACTTATTCAAGTGGTATGTATATGAGATTAGCTTTTTCTGTTGCTATTAATGTAAAAGCTGATATTTTATTAATAGATGAAATTTTAGCTGTAGGAGATATAACTTTTCAAGAAAAATGTTTAAATAAATTAAAAGAAATAAAACATAATAAAACAACAATAGTAATAGTTTCGCATTCTTTAGAACAAATTGAAGAAATTTGCGATAAATCTATTTGGATTAAAGATGGTTTAATAGAAGGCATAGGAAAGCCTAAAATTATTCATGAAAAGTATAAAAATTTTATGTTAAAGAGTAATTAAAATGAACATAAAAGTATTAGTTGCAATACATAAAAAATATTGGATGCCTCAAGATGATGTATATTTACCAATTCAATTAGGAAAGGATATACATAAAAGTTTAAATATTTTGGGGGATAATACAGGAGATAATATATCAAAAAAACAACCATATTATTCAGAGTTAACAGCTATATATTGGGCTTGGAAAAATTTAAAAGCAGATTATATAGGAATAAATCATTATAGAAGATATTTTTCTAATGAAAAAAATATTCCTTTTAAAGTTGGAGATAAAGAAAAGATATTTAAATATAAGGATTTTTTTTATATATTAAATAAATATCCTGTAATATTACCAAAAAAAAGAAATTATTACATTGTTTCTAGATATAAACAATATAAAGATGCTCATAATATAAATGATTTAATATCATGTAAGAATGTTATAAAAAATATATATCCAGAATATCTAAATAGTTTTGAACAAGTTATAAATAAAAAAAGTGGACATATTTTGAATATGTTCGTTATGAGATATGATATATTTTGTGATTATTGTAAGTGGTTATTTGATATATTGTTTGAATTAGAAAAAAAGGTGGATTTAAAAAATTATGATGAATACCAACAAAGAGTTTTTGGATATATAGCAGAAAGATTATTAGATGTATGGATAGAGTATAATAAAATATCATATAAAGAAGTTAATTATGTAATGATAGAAAAAATAGATTTTAAGAAAAAAATAATTAATTTTCTTAAAAGGAGTTTTATTAATGGCAAATATTAAGATATGTGTATCACATCGTATTGATTTAGATAGTACAGTGATAAGAAATGATGTATTTTTGCCTGTTTATTGTGGAGCTACATATAAAAAAGATGGATGGAATAAAGATATAATTGGAGATAATACAGGAGATAATATATCTGAAAAAAGGATGTCTTTTTGTGAGTTAACAGTACAATATTGGGCATGGAAAAATTTAGAAGCGGATTATTATGGATTGTGTCATTATAGAAGATATTTATCGTTAAGAAATAAGAAAAATGTATATAGAAATGAACAAAATCAAATATATGAATTAACTCTTAATAAAAGAAATAAGAAAAAATATTCTTTAGATAATATAGAGCTTTTAAGAGAATATTGTAAAGAATACGATGGGGTTATTCCAGAACCTGCAGATGTCAGAAAGATAAATTCTTTTGGCAAGAAATTTAAGAATGTTTTAGAGCTATGGCAAGCACATGATAAATATTTTTTTGATAAAAAAGTGTTGGATATTTTATTGAATAATATAAAAAAATATAGACCAGAATATTATGATTATGCTATTGAATATTTAAATAATAAGAAACATAGAGGATATAATTGTTATATTTTAAGGGAAAAATATTTTTTTGAATTATGTAGATTTCAGTATGATATTTTATTTAAAATAGAAAAAGAATTAAAAAGAAATAATTTAATAGATAAATATCCTAGAACTATTGGATATTTAGGTGAAATTTTATATGGGATATTTTTATATTATTTAATAAAAAATAAGGTGAAAATAAAAGAATTACCTCTTATTATATTTGAAAATACAAAACAAAATATTACAATAAAAGAAAAAATAATTTTATATAGCAAATATAATTTAAAAAGGATGATTAAGTTATATTTACCAAATAAATTACAAAAATATTTAAAAATTATATATCATAAAATGAAATAATAAATGGAGAGTGTATTGTGGAAAATAAGAAAGATATAAAAATATTTGTTTCTCATAGGATTGATTTAGATAGTGAAACTATTGATAATCCTTTATATGTACCAGTTAGATGCGGGGCTGTTTTTGATAAAAGGAAAAATGTCACAATGTTAGGTGATAATACAGGGGATAATATATCAGAAAAAAGAGAGTCTTTTTGTGAATTAACAGTACAGTATTGGGCATGGAAAAATGTAGAGGCAGATTATTATGGATTGTGTCATTATAGAAGATATTTATCATTTTCGAATAACAGATATAATGATTATAATAATAGATGTTTATTGAATGAAGCATATATGTCTAATTTAGAAAAATATAATTTAAATAATGAAATAAAAATAAGAGAAATTATAGAAAAAAACGAAATAATATTGCCAGAATATATGGATATAAGGAAAGTAGATACACCAAAAGGGAAAAAAGATAATGTGCTAGAACATTGGAAAGCTCACGACAATTATTTAATAAAAGAAGAATATTTAGATATACTATTAAATTTGATAAAAGAATATAATTTAGAGTTGTTTAATTATGCTATAAAATATTTACAAGGTAATAAGTATAGAGGGTACAATTGCTTTGTTATGAAAAAAAAGTATTTTTTTGATATGTGTGAGTTTCAGTTTAATATATTATTTAAAATTGAAAAACTAATAGATAATACTTATTTTGGAGAAGTTTTAAATCGTATTGAAGGTTTTTTTGGTGAAATATTATTTGGTATATATTGTTATTACTTAGAAAATAAATTAGATATAAAAATAAAAAATTTGCAATTAGTTTATTTTGAGAATACAGAGAAAGTAAATAAAATATATCCTAAATTTAATAAAAATAATATTCCTATTGTAATGATGTCTAGTAATTATTATGTACCATATTTAGCTTGTTGTATAAAATCTATAATAAATAATGCTTCGAATGAAAATAATTATGATATTATAATTTTACAAAAAGAAATATCTATGAAAAATAGAAAAAAATTAAATAGTCTTTGCGAAAATAAGAGTAATATATCATTAAGATTTTATAATCCTAAAAAAGATTTAGAAAATGTTAAAGTTTATATAGCATCTGTGGTTTATCCAGAAGAGGCATATTATAGATTATTAGCACCATGGGTTTTATCTAATTATAATAAAGCTATTATTATGGATTGTGATATTATACTTAAGAAAGATATTGTTAATTTATATAATGAAAATATAGATGGATTTTTAGTTGGGGCTGTAAAAGATATTGTTTGGCAAGGATTAGTAAATAATCCAGCTTTAGATATTAAGGAATATATAGAGAATGAAATGAATTTAGATAATCCATATAATTATATTAATACTGGTGTTATGGTAATGAATCTAAATTCTTTTAGAGAGTTATATAATAAAGAGGATATAATAGATTTTATAAAATCAAAGAAAATGAGAAAACAGGAGCAAGATATATTAAATATGTTAGTAAAGGATAAAGTAAAGTTTTTGGAATTGGAATATAATTTTTATACAGAAACTAATTCTTGGGTAACAGAACAGATAAATTTTGCACCATTAAAGAGTAAGAAAAAATATTATAAAGTTAAACAAAAACCTATTATAATACACTATGCAAATATTCCAAAACCATGGAATGATACGGAAATAGAATTTGCGGAAGAATTTTGGAAAGTAGCTAGAGAAACTATATTTTATGAAACAATTATATCGAGATTATCTAACAATTATACAAATCAAGTCATAAATGGACATTACAGTTATTATCATAGAGGAATAATATCAAAAAATAAAAAACAAAAAGTAAAAAACTTTATTAAAATATTTTTGCCAAAGGGTACTAAACGTCATAGATTTGTAAAAAAATTATATTTTAAATTACGTGGATGGCCTTTTGTAGAATAAAAAAATAAGGAGAAGTAAATAATGAAAGTTGTATTATTAGCAGGCGGTTTTGGTAGTCGTATTAGTGAAGAAAGTCATTTAAGACCAAAGCCAATGATTGAAATTGGTGGTATGCCTATTTTATGGCACATTATGAAAACTTATTCGACATATGGTTTTAATGAATTTATAATTTGTGCAGGTTATAAACAACATGTTATAAAAGAATTTTTTGCTGATTATTATTTGCATATGAGCGATATTACTTTTGATTTTGCAAATAATAATGATATTATCATTCATAATAATGTTGCAGAACCATGGAAGGTAACTATTGTTGATACTGGTTTATATACACTTACAGGTGGACGTGTTAAACGTATTCAAAGGTATATAGATAATGAAGATTTTATGTTAACTTATGGAGATGCTGTAAGTGATATAAATATTAGTGATTTAGTGGCTTTTCATAAAAAACAAGGGAAATTAGCTACTTTGACTGCTGTTCAACCTGGTGGTCGTTTTGGTACATTAGATATTTCTAATAATGGTATTATTAAAAAATTTGCAGAAAAAACAAAGGAATCTGGTGGCTGGATAAATGCAGGATTTATGGTATTAAGTCCTAAAGTATTCAACTTAATAGAAGGGGATAATACTGTTTTTGAAAGATATCCTTTAGAAAAATTGTCGGCTGATGGTCAATTATCTGCATATAAGCATAATGGTTTTTGGCAATGTATGGATACTTTAAAAGAAAAGATGTACTTAGAAAAATTATGGGAAAGTGGAAAAGCTCCATGGAAAGTGTGGGATAAATAATGGATTTAATGTCCTTTTATAAAAATAAAAGAGTTTTTATTACTGGTCATACTGGTTTTAAAGGTTCATGGATGTGTAAAGTTTTGGAATTAGCAGGATCTAAAGTTACAGGATATTCATTAAAAGCTCCAACAAATCCAAGTCTGTTTGATATAGCCGATATTGGAAAAAATATGGAAAAATCTATTATTGCAGATATAAGAGATTTAGATAAATTAAAACAAGCTGTTTTTGAAGCACAGCCAGAAATTGTTATTCATATGGCAGCTCAACCAATAGTAAGAGAATCATATAAAGATCCTGTCTTTACATATGAAACAAACGTTATGGGAACGGTTAATATTTTAGAGGCAATACGTAATTGTTCAACTGTAAAATCAGTAGTTAATGTTACAACAGATAAAGTTTATCGAAATAATGAATGGGAATGGGGTTATCGTGAAATTGATGCTTTGGATGGTTTTGATCCATACTCAAATAGTAAATCATGCTCAGAATTGGTAACTAGTTCATATAAAAAATCATTTTTTGCAGATAGAAATATAGCAATTTCCACTTGTAGAGCGGGTAATGTAATAGGCGGGGGAGATTTTGCTAAAGATAGAATAATACCAGATTGCGTACGCGCTATGGAACGAAATGAAGAAATTATTGTAAGAAATCCGTTTTCTACACGACCATATCAACATGTATTAGAACCTGTTTGTACTTATCTACTATTAGCGCAAAAACAATATGAAGATAATTCTTTAGCAGGAGAATATAATGTAGGACCAGATGACCAAGATTGCGTTAATACGGGAACTTTAGTAGATTTATTTTGTAAATATTGGGGCGAAGAAGCTAAATGGAAAAATGTTTCTGAAAAGAATGCTCCACATGAAGCTAACTTTTTAAAATTAGATTGTTCTAAGATAAAATCAAAATTGGATTGGCATTCTAGATGGCATATTGATGATGCTATTAGAATGGTAGTTGAATGGAGTAAATCGTATTTACAAAAAGAAGATATTAATAAAGTTATGTTAAACCAAATAAAGTGTTTTGTTGAAAAAAATGAAAAATAATATAATTGAATTATATAGATTTATTTTTATATTATGTATATGCATAATGCATTTTATTACAAACTATTATGGTACATTAGAAATAAAATATTGGGGGGTGGATATTTACCAGTTGAATTTTTCTTTATTTTGTCAGGATTTTTGTTGGCATTAAAAATAGACATAAATAATGAAAATAAGACTGTTTTTGATTTTTTCTTAGGGAAAATTAAAAGGTTTTATCCAATATATTTATGTGCTTTTTTATTGATTTTTATATATTGGAGTGTTATTAATAAAAAAATAGTTCTTGAACCAGTAAATTTTTTGTTAGAAATATTAATGATATCTCCTTTTTTTAGTACATTAAATCCACCAAGTTGGTTTTTAAGTGTATTAATATTTGATTTGCCTATAGTTTATTTTTTTATAGTAAAATATAGAAATTTGTTTTATGTTTTATCTCCTTATATTATTATAATTATTTATATTAATATATTATATCAATATAAACTTTTAGATGTATGGTATCAAAATTATGGGTTATTAATAATAGGTGTATATAGAGGGATAGCAGGTATACTTTTAGGTTGTATATCGTATAAAATTTATGATAAATTAAAGAAAAAGAAATTAAATAAAATAGTAATATTTTTTATAGAGTGTATTTGCTTATTTAGCTTATTGAAAATAATTTATGGAGCTGCTAGAAATATAAATGATTTTGTAGTTCCTTTCTTATTTAGCATATTAATAATAACTGCTTTTTTGCCACAAATAAAATATATGACTATATTAAATAATAAATGTATTTCTTTTTTGGGAAACTTAACATTAAGTATATTTTTAAATCATTGGATTGTTTTTCAAGTAATATTTAGATATTTAAAATTTTGGGATTTAAAATATTTAGTTATTATATATATAACACTAATTATATGTTGGAGCTATTTTGTGCATAAAGTATTAAATAGTATATTAAAGAAGGTGTTTAAATGAAAAAAGTAATATTAACAGGAGCCACTGGTTTTGTAGGTAATGCTGTTTTAAAAGAATTAATAAAAAATGATGTATATGTAATTGCTGTTTCTAGAAGTGAAAATCCGAAAAATATACCTGATAGCAAGTTTATAAAATATATTAGTTGTGATTTATCTGAAATGGAAAAATTAGAAAGTAAAATAACTGATAGAGATATCGATACATTTTATCATTTTGCTTGGAACGGTTCTGCAGGACCTGCTAGAGCTGATACAAAATTGCAATTAAAAAATGCACAATGGACTATTGACAGTTTAAATATAGCTAAAAAAATTGGTTGTCAAAAATTCATAGTAGCTGGTAGTATAATGGAACATGAAACTATATTTGCAGCCTATACGCAAGGAAATAGACCAGGATTAGGATATATATATGGTAGCGGGAAATTGGTTGCTCATACAATGGCAATGTCAGTAGCAGCTAGTATAGGTATTGATTTAATTTGGACTGAAATAACTAATGCTTACGGAGTAGGAGAAGCAAGTCAAAGAATGATAAATACAACTTTACGAAAAATAATAAAAGGAGAAAGCCCACAATTTACCGCAGGAACTCAAAATTATGACTTTGTTTATATTGATGATGTAGCCAGAGCCTTTTATTTAATAGGGAAGAATGGAAAACCATTTAATGATTATCTTATTGGTAGTGGAACAGCAAGACCTTTGAAAGATTTCTTATTAGAAATGAAAAAATCTGTTGCTCCCAATTTGGATTTTGTTTTTGGTGATGTTCCTTTTACAGGTATAAATTTACCATTAGAAAGATTTGATGCTAGTAAAACTGAAAAAGATACAGGTTTTAAGGCAGAAATTTCTTTTGCAGAAGGAACAAAACGTACTATAAATTGGTTAAGAGAGGTAGAAAAAAATGATTAGACCATTTGAATTTAAACAAACAAAAATAGAAGGATTAATAGAGGTAAATCCTTTTAATGCAGATGATATAAGAGGTTGTCTTACAAAAGATTATTCAAAAGAAGTTTTTGAACAAAATAATATTGAATATAATTTGGCAGAAGTTTTTTATACTACTTCTCATAAAGGTGTAATAAGAGCATTACATTTTCAAAGAGTAAAACAACAACCTAAGTTAGTAAGATGTATATATGGGCATGTATTTGATGTGGTTGTTGATTTGAGAAAAGACAGTAAAACTTTTAAACAGTGGCTCAGTTTTGATTTAACTGGTGATAATAAAAAAGAAATTTTAATACCAGCTGGATGTGCACATGGATATTTAGTATTAGAACATTCAATCGTATCGTATAAATGTGCTGAAAAATTTTATGGTGAATATGATGATGGAATTTTATGGAATGATCCAGATATTAATGTAAAATGGCCTTTAGAATTAGTAGGCGGGGAAGAACATGTAATTTTGGTAGAAAAAGATAAAAATTTACAGTCTTTTGCTGAATTTATGAGTAAATATGGAGGTTTTTAATGGAAGCATTAGTTGTTGGATGTGGATTAACAGGTAGTGTAATTGCTAGATTTTTGGCAGAAAATTTAAATAAAAAAGTTGTTATTTGGGATAGAAGAAATCATATAGGTGGAAATATGTATGATTATTATGATGAGCATGGAATATTAGTTCATAAATATGGTCCACATACTTTTCACACAAAGAAAAAAGAATTATATGATTATATATGTAAATTTGCAGAATGGAAAAATTATAAATTAACCTGTATGGCTCAAATTGATGGGAAATTTACCCCTACACCATTTAATTTCCAAACTATAGATGATTTTTATAGTGAAGAAGATGCTAATGATTTAAAAAATAGAATAAAAAAAGTTTTTGGTGATAGAAAGACAGCTACTGTTGTTGAAGTGTTAAATTGTGATGATGAAAAGATAAGAAAATATGGAGAATTTCTTTTTGAAAAAGATTATAGTTTATATACTGCAAAACAATGGGGAATATCTGCAAAAGAAGTTGATCCAAGTATATTAAAAAGAGTGCCTTTAAGATTTTCTTATGATATTGGTTATTTTGATGATGAATATCAGGTAATGCCTAAATCAACTTATGTTGATTTTTTTGAGAACTTGCTAAATCATAAAAATATAGAAATTAAACTAGGTATAGAGGCATTAGATTATTTAAAAATTGATAAAGATAAAAGAAAAATATTAGTAAATGATAAAGTAATTGATTTTCCGGTAATATATACAGGAGCACTAGATGAATTGTTTGGTATATGTTATGGTAAATTACCATATAGGTCATTATATTTTGAATGGAAATATGAAAATATTGAGAGCAAACAAGATGCTCCTGTAGTAGCATATCCGCAAGAAGAGAAGTTTACAAGAATTACTGAATATAAAAAATTACCAAAGCAAGAAGTAAAAGGAACGACATATGCAATAGAATATCCATTGTCTTATAATGAACAAGATAATTTAGAACCATATTATCCAGTGTTAACTAAAAAAAGTATAGAATGTTATAATAAATATTTAGATATAGCAAAAACAATAGATAATTTATATTTATCAGGGAGATTGGCAGACTTTAAATATTATAATATGGATGAAGCATTGGAACGAGCGTTGAATGTATGTAAACAATTAAATAAAATAATATAAATTTTTGTAGTTCTATAATAAATGTTGGGGTTAGAGAAAATTCTCTTACTTTGACATTTATTTTTTTGCAAAAAAAGAAGCATAATCTCATTCTTTTCGGTAAAGTATAATTTGCTAAAAAACATTTTAGAAAGGAATAATACTTATGCTTTAAATACAACTTTTACTAAATTTAAAAAATGTTTCTATTATTGATTTTAATTCTTATAACTTTAATTCATGATTATCATATTCAAAAAATTAAACATTTCTTTAAATCTAAAGAAAATTTATCTGTTTCAACTTTATGCTTTAAAATCTATATCTTCTATTGCTAGAGAAAATAATTTTAGTGTTTTTTTGAAATTTACGATATATCGCATACATTTATTTGAGGTTTAGAGTATAATGTAGTTAATTTAAAAGGAAGATGAGGCGGTAATTGTGCCATTTATAAAAGCCGTGGATTATAGAATTTTAGAATTATGTAGAAGAAATCATTTAAGTATAAATGGTTTGGCAAATAAAGCAGGAATGCCACCATCCACTGTAGCTAGCATATTAAATGAGAAAAGCAGGAATCCAGGTGAAGTTACAATTTTTAAGATTTGTATAGGTTTAGGTATAAGTATGGAGCAATTTTATTCTTCAAAATTATTTGATATTGAAAATATAGACTTAGAAAAAGTACATAAAGCTTAAATTCTTAACTGCAGACATAGCGAAAGGAAACTATTATGTAATTTTGAATAATAGTTTCCTTTTTTTTATGTTAGAAAAAATTTTTATATGAGGTTGAAATTGGAGTATAAAGTTGCAAGTAGATAAGTGTAAGGGGGTGATAAAGATGAAAAGACGGTGATAGAGGTTTTTGGTGGTGTATTTAATTAATATAAAAGGAGTGATTTCAGATGGCAGATACACGTAAATTGACTATGGTTTTTAAATTAGATAATGGGGACGATTTCAAATATAATTTAGTTGACCCGAAAAATGAGCTGACAAAAGTAGAAGTAGATGAGGCTATGCAAGCAATGATTGATAATAATGCTATTTTAAAAGATGGGCATGGTGCTACATCTATTAAAGAAGCTTATATTACTACTACTACACAAACAATTTTAGAGTAATTTTATTGATTTGGAGGTTTTATCATGGCAGTTAAGAAAAATGTACAATGTAGTATTATTGTTAAAGTACAGACAGGGACAACTACAACAGGCAAACCAAGTTATACCAGCCGTAGTTTTGGAGATATAAATCCAGAAATTTCTGATGATAATGTACTCAGTATTGGTCAAAAATTAGCAGGTTTGCAGAAATATACTTTAGGTAGTATAAATCGTGAAGATTTAGCAGAGATTGCTCAAGCTTAGATTTGTTTGAATATGGGGTGCATTGCACCCCTATTTTGTAATAAAGAAAGAAGTTTTTTAAATGGAAGATGAACTGATTAATAGAGCCAAAGCTCATGATGAAAATGCAATTATGCTTTTATTAAATAAGTATAAAGGTTTGTTACATAAGGCAACTAATCAAAATCATTTAAGAAGTATAAGAGAAGAAGCCTATAGTGAAGCATGTTTGGGTTTTTATGAGGCGATATTGGCTTATGATAAAAGTTTAGGCGTTCCATTTGCTGGTTTTGCTAAGTCAAAAGTTTATGCAAAGGTACATAGTTTATTTAGAAAATATCTGCGTATTTGGCAAAATGAGGTTTTGGCTTATAATAAGGAAAATGATGAGGAGCAGGAATATATAAGTTTGTTTGGGGCTAGTATTAATATGGAAAAAGATATTATCTATAAACTTGATTTATCTAAAATATTGGCGAAATTATCTTTTAAACAGCAGTTAGTATTTGATGAAATTGTTTTACATGGATATAATAGAACTCAAACGGCAAAAAAGTTGGGAATATCTGTACAGGCAGTGAGTAAAACGTATAATAAGGTAATGGCTGTGGTAGCAAAATATCTACAAAAGGAGTGAGATTGATGGAATATTTATTACAAAGCATGGCAAATTATGGTTTTCCAATGGTTGTTGCAGTGTTTTTGTTAGTACGTATGGATAAACGATTGGCTGAATTAGATAGTGGCATACGTGATTTGACAGAAGTTATCAGGCAGAAGGGAAAGTTATTATAGTAAAAATAGCAAAGGAAAAAATAAAGGATTTTAATAAGATATTAAGAATATAAAGATATAATAATTAATGAGCAATAATAATATATTTTATCTGGGAGTGGATTTTATGAAACAGATTAGAAAAGCGGTTATTCCAGCTGCTGGTTTTGGTACGCGATTTTTACCAGCAACGAAGGCTACACCGAAAGAAATGTTACCGATTGTGGATAAACCTACAATTCAATATATAGTAGAAGAAGCATTAGCAAGTGGCATAGAAGATATTTTGATTATTAGCGGTCATGCTAAACGTGCGATTGAAGATCATTTTGACAGTACGCCAATTTTGGAAGCGAATTTAAAAGCAAAAGGCAAGACAGACCTATTGAAAATGGTGCAGGAAATTTCGGAAATAAATGTACATTACATTCGTCAAAAACATATGCGTGGTTTAGGTGATGCGATTTTATGCGCTCGTGCTTTCATCGATAATGAACCATTTGCTGTACTTTTAGGTGATGATGTAGTATATAATCCAAGTCCTCAGCCACCAGCATTAAAACAACTAATGAATATGTATAATCAGACGGGTGCAACGATTTTAGGATGTCAAAAAGTACCGAAAGAAAAAGTATCTTCATATGGTATTGTAGCAGGTGAACCAACGATTAATGAACAGTTGATGAAAGTTAATGATATGATAGAGAAACCGTCTATTGAAGAAGCTCCTAGTCAAATGGCAGTATTAGGGCGTTATATCATCACGCCGGATGTATTTGAAGTGTTGAAAAATACTAAACCAGGCAAAGACGGAGAAATTCAGCTTACTGATGCACTGCGTGTCATGGCAAAAAAAGAAAGTGTTTATGCGTATAATTTTACTGGTAAGCGGTATGATGTAGGTGATAAATTGGGCTTTTTAAAAGCCACAGTGGAATTTGCTTTGCGTCGAGATGATTTATCAGCACCGTTTGTAGCTTATTTAAAAGATATTGTTAAAGGTTTATAATTTATCTGAGAAGTCGCCAATTTTTAATATAGTGAATTTTGGTGACTTTTTTTGTGAAAATAACCATAGTTAATAGATTGTGCTATAGTATATATTATAGAAGAAAAAATTATCTGATAATGAGATGTAATAGTTGATTACAAACACTCTAAATATTTGCGATTGGATTATTTATCCCATTACCAAAAAGGAGTGCTTTAAATGTCAATCAAATACATAATTGCAGAAATACGTCATGGAAAAAATATGACTCAAAAACAACTAGCAAAAAAAGCTGGTGTTAGCACAGCTATGATTAGCTTTATTGAAAACGATAAACGCCAACCAACTTTTTACGTAGTTGCATTAATAGCCAAAGCTTTAGATGTTAGAGTGGACGAGCTTGTAGTTATAAAAGACACACATCGTTTTTTCAAGTAAGATTTTGATGGAAAAAGACTGTCTTAAATGTAAGGTAGTCTTTTTTTCTTATCGTAAAATATGATTTTAAGCTAGGTATATATAATGATTTAGAGAAAATTAATACAATAATAGTTGATTTTGAAACTAATAATTATAAAATGATTTTTAGATAAATTCCTTATATATCAAGGCTTTACACAAAATTTATTTTATAAATATAATATAATATTTTGCAATAAATCGCATAAAAACTTGCTTTTTGTAAAAGATTATGGTATTATTTAACTAGCTCAAGAGAAAAAATAGCACAGAGAGATATAAAAGTTGAGGAAACGTGGATACTCATACACAATAAAATCTCCGAGTGATAGATTTTTTCAAGAGCAAAAAATTTATTATATTGGGAGGAGTTTTATTATGTCTAAAAAAACTCTTATTTCTGCAATTACTGCTGCTCTCGTAGTAGGTGCTGCTAGCACAACTTTTGCTGCAGCAAATCCTTTCAGCGATGTTCCTGCTGATAGCTGGGCTTATGATGCTGTATCTACACTCGCTGCTGATGGTGTAATCGATGGTTATCCAGATGGCACATACAAAGGTCAAAACACAATGACTCGTTATGAAATGGCACAGATCGTAGCTCGTGCTATGGCTAAAACTGACATCGAAAAAGCTGATAAAGCTCTCGTTGACAAATTAGCTGCTGAATTCGCTGAAGAACTTGATAATCTCGGCGTTCGCGTTGCTGACCTTGAAAAGAAATCCGATAACGTTAAATGGACAGGTGAATTGAGATATCGTTATTGGGATGAAAGCCATGATTATGCTGAAAACGATAACGGCACTTACAACAGAATCATGTTCCGTTTAATGCCTAAAGCATATATCGGTGATACAGGCTGGACTGCAAATGCTCGTATCAACTACAGCCTTGATATGGGTTCTTCCAACAATGCAGGCTTTGATCCAACTGATAACGATGCCAGCGTAGACCTTGCATACGTTGAAGGTCCTCTCCTCGGTGGCACTGTACAGGCTGGTCGTGTAGCAGCATACACTGCTAATGGTATGGTACTCGATGATCGTATAAACGGTGTTCAGTTCATTGGTGGTAGCGATACATTCAAAACTACTTTAACTGCAGGTCGTTATAGAAATGATCTTGAAGAATCTTGGATGAATGGTACTAATGCTGGAAACGGCATGTTTGGTAGAGATAGTGATGGTGATATTACATCTGACTTCTATGGTATTCAGTTTGACTGGACACCAAACGAAAAAATTGCCTTTAATGCTGGTTACAATGCTTTAACAGGTATTGACTGGGATGATGCGCATACTTTTGATTCTCGTAAAACATACGGTGATGATACAGATGCTCAGATTTGGTTTGTTGGCGGTAGCTTCGGACTTGATAAAAGTGGCAACTTCAGCTTGAACGGTGAATATGCTCAGAACACTTCCGCTGATGATGATGATGATGCTTGGCTCGCTACTTTACAGTACGGAAAAGCTGACATTGCTAATCCAGGTTCTTGGGACTTCTATGCAGGTTATGGCGATATCGGAATCAACTCCGTTCCTGCTCCAACATACGATGATATCTCCGCTGGTCAAAAAGGTGTTGTTGTAGGTACTGAAATCGTACCAGCTGAAAATATCCTCGTTACTATCAGATACTTCGACGGTGAAGACACTTATGGTGCTGGCGACGGCGAAGACGCTGAAAAATTCTTCGGTCAGGTTGAATTCTTCTTCTGATAAAAGAATTAATAAAGATATTAAAAGGACAGATTTTGAAATCTGTCCTTTTTTTTGTGCTTTTTGGTTCGGTTCTATAATAAATATTGGGGTTAGAGAAAATTCTCTTACTTTGACATTTATTTTTTGGCAAAAAAGAAGCATAATCTCATTCTTTTCGGTAAAATATAATTGCTAAAAAACATCTTAGAAAGGAATGATACTAATGCTTCAAAAAAATAAAAAGATAGGTAGAGAAAATTTCTACCTATTTATGTTATCTCAACATTTGACAAAGAAATAATATTTCAATTCTTTTTCTTAGGAGTTTTATATTTGTTTTGATAAGTTAATTACTTCATCAATATTTAAACCAGTGCCTTTAGCTATTGTTTCAATATCAACACCTAATTTTAAAAAATTAATTGCTGTACGTATTTTTTCTTTTTCGATACCTTCTTTTGAAAGTCTTCTTGTTTACTTTCATCTCTTATAGCAAGCATACTAGAATTATAATCACGTATGGCTTTTTCTTGAAGTTCATATTTATAGCGAAGTTTTTTATCGTGCATAAAGTAGTTTTGATAATCTAATGCTTTTTTGATTGATTGTTTATTCATGATTATTTTTTAAGTTAGTAATATCATCTATAGATAATTTTGTATATTTAGCAATAAGATTGATATCCATACCATCAGAAAGCATTTGTTTTGCTATATTATATTTTTCTTCTTGAATACCTTTTTGGATCCCTTCTTGAATACCTTCTTCTTTGCCTTCATCTCTTACAGCAAGCATACTAGAATTATAATCACGTATGGCTTTTTCTTGAAGTTCATATTTATAGCGAAGTTTTTTATCGTGCATAAAGTAGTTTTGATAATCTAATGCTTTTTTGATTGATTGTTTATTCATGATTATTTTTTAAGTTAGTAATATCATCTATAGATAATTTTGTATATTTAGCAATAAGATTGATATCCATACCATCAGAAAGCATTTGTTTTGCTATATTATATTTTTCTTCTTGAATACCTTCTTCTTTGCCTTCATCTCTTACAGCAAGCATACTAGAATTATAATCACGTATGGCTTTTTCTTGAAGTTCATATTTATAGCGAAGTTTTTTATCGTGCATAAAGTAATTTTGATAATCCAATGCTTTTTTGATTGCAGGTTCACTCATAGCAATTTCCTCCAGTTCTTCATCTGTGCATTTATTAGAAAATAAAGCAATCCACTTTTCAGATTTTTTCAAGCGTTTTATATCCCCAAACTTAAATTTAGGCAATTCAATAAAGTGCATTTCAAAATCATTCATTATAATTTTTTTGTCGAAATCATCTGTAATATGACAAACAGTATGGCATCTATCATGTTCTGTAAATAGTTTAAAATTAAGTAAATTAATGGAAATAACGTCATTTAATAATGAATAATCTTCGCCTTCATTTATCTGATATGAATATAATTTTGACCAATAGAAAATAGCACGTTTTTTCATATCTTTGGGTTTAGCAATTTGAATTTCAACATTTATCTGTGTATTATCGTTCATTTTTGCGCGTATATCTAATATTGAAACCTTGCCTGCTTCAATAATTGGGTCGATTTCTTTATCGAGAAATTCGAGGTCGCAAAAAGTTTGTTTGCCTGTTCTGTTTAAAATGCTATTTAAAAAATTTAAAGTTAATTCTTTATGACGATCATCACATAAGAGAGCCTTAAAAAATACATCATTTAACATATTAATTTTTGTTTTCATAATGATATACCTCCATATATAAATTATAATAAAAAACTAAGGCTTAAACAAATTACTTATTTTTACATTATTGAAAAAAATTATCATTATATATTGCGTTGTGTGAAAATTTGTGCTATACAAAGGTCAAAACACAATTTTTGATAAAAGAATTAAATAAGATATTAAAAGGACAGATTTTTATCTGTCCTTTTTTATTAGATTTATTTTGCCAAATAGAAAAATATATAGTATAATACAATTGTTTTGAAAAAAATTGATTGATTTTAGATAATAAAATATGATTTTGCAACGAGGCAATAACTTATTTGAATAGTTATTGCCATTTTTTATGTAAAAAAATCATTCATAAAATCTTTGAATGAATAACATGGAAAAGTTTTATATAAGATTATATATATAAATAAAATGTATAAATTTTCTAGTTGGTATAAACAGAAATTTTGTTGACTTTAGTTAAGTCGATAAACAGCTTTTGTCAAGAGTTATTTTGAAATTGTATATAAATTTATTTTTGCAATTATACTATATATTGTGGTTGGTTTGACAGTCATACATACATATAGTATAATCGTTGCTAGCACATTAAAGCAAAAAAAGATAAATCATAGCATTTATTAGGTGCGTTTTGATTAAGATATACTAGGAGTGTTAGCCCGAATGATAACTAAAATAAGAAAACGTACAGGCGATATTGTGCAATTTAATGCACAAAAAATAGCAGATGCCATTAGAAAAGCTAATCTAGAATCAATAGATGAAACTTTTTCTCGTGAGCAGTTAAAACAGCTTACACATAATGTTGTGCAGGCATTGACGGATAAAATACCGGGTGTTGAGCAGATACAGGATACAGTGGAAAAAGTGCTGATTGCTGGTAATTTTGCAAGTACGGCTAAGGCGTATATTTTGTATCGGGCTGAACATACAAAACTTCGCCAAGCAAGAGCTAATTTAATGGATATATATAATGAATTGACTTTTGCTAAAGCGAAAGATGCTGATATTAAGCGTGAAAATGCTAATATTGATGCTGATACAGCAATGGGTACTATGCTTAAATACGGCTCAGAGGGTTCTAAATATTTTATTACAAGTCAAATTTTGCCGAAAGATATAGCTGTTGCTCATATGAATGGTGATATTCATATTCATGATATGGATTTTTACATGCTTACAGAAACTTGTTGTCAAATAGACTTGTTAAAATTGTTTCATAATGGTTTTTCTACAGGTCATGGTTATTTGCGTGAACCGAATGATATTCGTTCATATGCGGCGCTGGCTTGTATTGCTATTCAAGCAAATCAAAATGAAATGCATGGTGGACAGGCTGTGCCAATGTTTGATTATTGTATGGCTCCAGGTGTAGCGAAGACATATCGCAAGCAGTATTATAAAGCGCTTGGTTATTATTTTGATGCTATGCTTGGTATAAGTTTTGAAGATGGTAAACTTTTATGTAAGGAAATTGAAAAACGAATTCCAATAAAAGTTAGCATGACGACAATTGATAAATTTGGTAAAAAGCTTGTAGAATTTTTACCACGTCATCAAAGAGAACATGGTTTTCAAGAAATAGATGAAGCTACAGCAACACATGCACATAAATTTGCTTCTAAAGTTGCATGGCAAGAAACAGATGGTGCAACTTATCAAGCAATGGAAGCATTTGTACATAATTTAAATACTATGAATTCACGTGCTGGTGCGCAAGTGCCGTTTAGTTCTATTAACTATGGTACGGATACTTCGCCAGAAGGTCGTATGGTCATGCGTAATTTACTTTTAGCTACAGATGCAGGGTTAGGCGATGGAGAAACGCCGATATTCCCAGTACAGATTTTTAAAGTAAAAGAAGGCGTCAATTATGAAAAAGGCGACCCGAATTATGATTTATTCCGCTTAGCAATGAAAACATCGGCAAAACGATTATTTCCAAATTTTAGCTTCTTAGATGCACCGTTTAATAAACAGTATTATAAACCGAATGATTATAATAGCGAAGTAGCTTATATGGGCTGTCGTACTCGTGTAATGGGCAATGTTTATGACCCAACACGTGAGGTTACTTGTGGTCGTGGCAATCTTAGCTTTACAAGTATAAATTTACCTCGTTTGGCTATTGAGGCAAAAGGCGATATTGATAAATTTTATAAATCCTTAGATGATATGATTGATTTAGTAATTCGTCAGCTGTTGCACCGCTTTAAAATCCAGTGCGCTAAAATTGGCAAGAATTATCCATTCCTCATGGGTCAAAATATTTGGCTTGATTCAGATAAAATCGGTGAATATGATAACGTCGGCGAAGTTTTAAAACATGGTACGCTTACAGTAGGTTTTATTGGATTGGCTGAAACATTAAAAGCACTTGTTGGTAAGCATCATGGCGAGTCAGATAAAGCGCAAAAACTTGGTCTTGATATTATTGGTCATATGCGTAAACGTATGGATAATGAAGCCCAAAAAACAAAGTTAAATTTCTCTTTGATTGCTACACCGGCAGAAGGATTGAGTGGTAGATTTGTAAAAATTGACCGTAAAATTTATGGTTCAATTCCAGGTGTTACTGATAGAGAATATTATACAAATTCTTTCCATATTCCAGTGTATTATCCAATCAGTGCATATCGTAAAATTCAGTTAGAAGCACCGTATCATAATCTAACAAATGGTGGTCATATCAGTTATATTGAAATGGATGGTGACCCGACTAAAAACCTTGCAGCATTTGAAGCAATCATTCGTTGTATGCATGATAATGGCATTGGTTATGGTTCTGTAAATCATCCTGTTGACCGTGACCCTGTATGTGGTTATACAGGCATAATAAATGGTGTTTGTCCAAAATGTGGTAGAAGTGAAGCTGCTCATAAACGTCATATTGTATTAAAACGTATGAGAGATAATTGTTGTAGTGCAACTACATTTTAATAAAAAATAATATATTAATGATAGAAAGAGGGAGTTTCCATGGTAGTAAATGGTGTAGAAGTAAAAGTAAATGGTTTAAATGATGTCAGTGAAAGAGAAATTTTAAATTATATTAATTATGTAAAACAAAATTCTAATGAAACACTGGCAAGCATTACAATTTCTGATGCAGGCAATGGAGAAGTTTCTCTTGATTATCGTACTCAGCCAGCACGATTTGAACGTATTCGTCGTATAACAGGTTATTTAGTAGGAACTATTGACCGTTTCAATAATGCAAAACGTGCTGAAGAACATGACCGCGTAAAACATGGCCTTAATTAAGATAGCGGGTGTAGTTAATGATTCGATAGTAGATGGTGAAGGCTTTCGCTTTGCAATTTTTACACAAGGATGTTATCACAACTGCCCGCAGTGCCATAATCCGCAAACGCATGATGTGAATGGCGGTCACGAAGCAGATACGGAAGAGCTTTTTCGACAGATTTGTGAAAATCCTTTGCTTAGTGGAGTTACTTTTAGTGGTGGTGAGCCATTTTTACAACCGAAGCCATTAGCTGAACTTGCTAAAAAAATTCATGAACATGGTCTTGATGTAACGACATTTACTGGTTATACATTAGAACAGCTTTGGCAAATGAATGATGAAAATGTCAATGCACTTTTGGAACAAACTGATGTACTTATTGATGGACCATTTGTAGCAGATAAGAAAGATATATCTTTGCGGTTTCGTGGCAGTAGTAATCAGCGTATCATTGATATGAATGAAACACGTAAAACTGGAAAAATAATTTTAATAGAAGATGAATAAATAATAAAAGCCTCAATCTTTTTAGATTGGGGCTTTTTGTCTATGATAATTCATTCTGGAATGGTGAGATTATCTTTTGTTTGAGCAACTTCATTATTTATATCTAAAATGATAGGGCCTTCAATGGCATAAATACGGTTTAAATTATTAAGTGTAATTTCTTTATCAAGATTTTCATTTTGGCTTTGAGCTAAGACATCAATAGATTGGCGAGTTGTTTCATTTATTTTATAACTATAAATACGTGTCTTTTCAAGAATTTGATAAACAAGAATGTAGTTATTTTGTGATAATTCTGTTGGCGGTAAAAGATTTGTTAAACTTTGATGGAATGTATTACTTTCGATGTAGAGTCGTTGCAATCGCTCAAGAGTTTCATCAGTAGAAAGATTATTATTTTTATAATCACTGATAATTTTATGGTAGTTTATACAGAAACGGTCTAATTTGTGAATAATTTCCTTATGTTGATTGTACCAAGTTATAAAATAAGGTTGTTCATTTAAAATTGCCATACGTTGTTGTTCAGAAATAGGCGGAGTATACGAAGGTGTTGTCCAAGATGTATACGCAACGACAGAACAGAGAAGTAATATACCACAAGGAATAATATAAATACGTTTTTGAGGATATCTTCTATCAGCAAAATAACTAGCAACAATTATTAAAATCATAATTACTGCTGTAATAAAAAGTTTCATAAGAATTTTCTCCTTTGTTTTTTTTGATTGTATGTATTTAAAAGTAGATTATTTTTATCAAGTAAACTATAAAATATTGTATCATAATTTCTATAGGAGAAAAGATTTTTTTGCTGTATACTATTAAATATATTATTTTATGTATAGTATTAATATACAGTATGTAATATTCTATATATTATTAATGAAGGGAATGATTTTGTGCTTTCGTATAAAATAATGTATTACCTTAGAGGTTTTAAGATTTTGGCTAAAGGCTATTGGACTTCGGAGAAAAAATGGCAAGGCATTGGTATTTTTTCTGTTGTTATTGCACTTAATTTAATGAGTGTTTTTTTAACGGTACTTATAAATGATTGGTATAAAGAATTTTGGGATGTATTGCAAAGTTATCAATTTGACCAGTTTTGGTATCTTGTTGGTAAATTTTCGTTAATAGCGCTTATTTATATTTCTATTGGTGTTTACGCTATATATTTACAGCAAATGTTACAGATAAAATGGCGTGAATGGATGACTGATAGATATTTGGCGCAGTGGTTAAAAAATAAAGCTTATTATCGTTTAAAATTAGCAGGCAATGATATGGATAACCCTGATCAGCGTATTTCAGAGGATATTAATCAATTTGTAGCATTGACATTAAGTTTAAGTATTGGTCTATTGCGTCAATTAATTAGTCTTATAGCCTTTGTTGTTATTTTATGGAATTTGTCAGGTATACTTACTGTACCGATTGGCAGTTATGAATTTACAATTTATGGTTATATGGTATGGATTTCATTAATTTATTCGATTGCTGGAACGTATTTAACTCATAAGGTTGGTAGATTGCTTATTAATTTAAATTTTGAACAGCAAAAATATGAAGCAGATTTTCGTTTTTCGATGATGCGTGTTAGAGAAAATGCGGAGTCAATCGCTTTTTATCGTGGTGAAAAACCGGAATTTGTAGGTTTTGGTCAACGTTTTGGGGCTGTTATAAAAAATTTCCGTGCTATTATGACACGAACAAAATTATTAAATGCTTTTACTGTAGGTTATGGACAATTAGCAATTATTATACCGATATTTATGGCTGCACCGCGTTGGTTTGCTATGGAAGTACAAGTTGGTTGGATTATGCAATTATTAAATGCTTTTGGTAAAGTGCAAGAGGCAATGTCGTATTTAGTTGATTCATATGCTGACATTGCGCAATGGTGTTCGGTTATTCGTCGTTTGGAAGGTTTTGACAGACATATTGATGAAGCTGTTAATTTGAAATCAGAAGTAAATTTCGTGAATGCTGATAATGTGAAACTTACAGATGTAGATGTATATTTGCCAAACGGTGAAATATTAGTTAAAGATTGTAGTTTAGATATGCAAGATAAACAAAGTTTATTGATTATGGGACATTCTGGTGTGGGTAAATCGACTGTGCTTAGAACTTTGGCAGGTCTTTGGCCGTATGCTAAAGGAAATATAACTTTACCTAATGAAAGTGAGTTTTTGTTTTTACCGCAAAAACCGTATTTGCCATTAGGGTCATTGCGTCGAGCTATTTGTTATCCGTTAGTTGAAGATGTTTTATTAGATGAAAAAATAAAAAAAATATTGATGATATGTCAATTAGGAAAATTGACGGATAAATTGGATAAAATTGATGATTGGAGTAGAATTTTATCTTTAGGAGAACAGCAAAGATTGGCTTTTGCTCGTATTTTATTATATAAACCGCGCTATGTATTTTTAGATGAAGCAACTTCAGCTTTAGATGAAGATTTAGAACAATATTTGTATGCAGTCTTAAAGAAATATTTACCGCAGACAAAAGTAATAAGTGTTGGTCATCGTTTAAGTCTTATGAGCAAACATCAATTTAAACTTGTTTTGAGTGATAATGGTAAATGGAGTTTGGAAAAGTTATGAAAAAAAATCAAGAAATAGAAGTAAAGTTACAAATAAAAAATAATGAAGAAACAAAAAAAATATTCGCTTGGTTAAAAAAAAATGCACAAAGTGATTTAAAAACTATAAAAATGAAAGCTGTATATTATGATACGAAAAGTGGATTTTTCCATAAACATAAGATAGCCTATCGTGTACGACAAGAGAACAAAAGTATTGTAGCAACGTACAAAAGCGGACGCGTGAATAAAAATGGTGTTTTTGAGCGAGTTGAAATCAATAAGATGATAAAAAATGTTGAGCCAGATATTACAGTGTTTGCAGATGAAACATCAATTTGGGAAGTCGTCAAAACAGTGCAAAGTGTTGATTTAGAGCCTATTGTCGTAACTGATTTTATACGACACTGTATTTTGATGAAATGGAAAAATTCTCAAATTGAGGTGGCTTTGGATTTAGGTACAGTTTGGGGAAAAAGCAATAAAAATCCGATTTGTGAACTGGAATTAGAATTAAAAGATGGCAATCAAAGTGATTTACTTGATTTAAAAGATAAGCTATTAGAAAAATTTATCGTAGAACTTTCCACTATTAGTAAATACAAAAGAGGCTTAATTTTAGCAGGGTTATGATGTTAACCCTGTTAATTTTTTGTAAAATTTTTTTAAAATTATCTAGAAAAAGTAGAAATTTTTTATATTTAGGCAGGATTTACAAAGACAATGTAGAATAGTAAATATTATCTAAAGAAGTGTAACAAAAGTAAACTTATTTGTCAGTTACTGTACACAAAAAAGGAGAGATTTTTAGGGAAAAATAAGAGAGAGAATTTTTTGTTTAGTAGAAATTATAATCTGCATTTATAATTAAGATATATGTGGTTAATTTAAATTTTGTAAAATGTAAGAGAATTAAAAATTAGCTTGAGATTTTATAGATGTAGAAAAAGTTATTGATTTTTCAGGAGGGTTTTATTATGAGAAAAACAGAATGCGTAGCTATGATATTAGCTGGCGGACAAGGAAGCAGACTTGGTGCGCTGACAAAAAATATAGCAAAACCAGCTGTTCCTTTCGGCGGAAAATATCGTATTATTGATTTTCCACTTAGCAATTGTTCTAATTCAGGAATAGAAACAGTAGGTGTGCTTACTCAGTATCGTCCTTTAGAGCTGCATACATATTTATCTACAGGTGAAGCATGGAATTTAGACCGTAAAAATGGCGGTGTATATATTCTTCCTCCGTATGCACGTGATAAAGGTGCTGATTGGTATAGAGGCACAGCAGATGCTATCTATCAGAATATTAATTTCGTAAATAAATTTAATCCTAAATATGTATTAATCTTATCTGGTGACCATATTTATACTATGGATTATTCCTGGATGATTGAAGAACATAAAATGAAAAAAGCTCAGGCTACTATCGGTGTTATTAAAGTTCCAATGAAAGAAGCTTCTCGTTTCGGTATTATGAGCACAGATAAAACTGGTAGAATTACTAAATTTGCTGAAAAACCGGCACATCCAGAAAGCAATCTTGCTTCTATGGGTATTTATGTATTTGATTGGGATTTCTTACGTGAATATTTGGAAGAAGATGCTAAAAAAGAAGATACAAGCCATGACTTTGGTAAAGATATTATTCCAAAAATGCTTGCAGATAATGCAAGACTCTATTCTTATGCTTTTGAAGGCTATTGGAAAGATGTTGGAACAATCGACAGCCTTTGGGAAGCTAACATGGACCTTTTAAAAGACAAACAACCGTTTGATATGAATGGTAAATGGAAAATTTATTCCGTAGATATGGCAATGCCTCCTCATTATGTAGGACCAAAAGCTAAAGTAAGAAATTCTTTAGTAAGTGAAGGTGCTATGATTTGCGGTGAAGTAAAAAATTCTGTTATATTCCCCGGTGTACGTATTGCTAAAGGAGCCAAAGTTGTTAATTCTGTAATTATGCCGTTTGCTAAAGTTGAAGCTGATGCGGTAATAGATAAAGCTATTGTAGCTCAAAATAGCAAAATTGAAGCTAATGCACATGTAGGTTCGGATGATGGTACGATTGTAGTTATACCGGAAGGTGAAACAGTAAGAGCTGTAAGCGTGGCAGAAGCTAAAGACAATGTAAATGTAGGATAAGCGAGGGAGATAACTATGAAAAATGTTCTTGGTATAATGGATCTCAACGAAAGTGAAGCTCATATTAGAACACTAACCAGTAAAAGACCTGTAGCTACATTGCCGATTGCTGGAAGATATCGTTTAATCGACTTTGCACTTTCTAGTATGGTTAATTCTGGTATTATAAAAATTGGTTTAATGTTACCAGCAAAATCCCGTTCAATTGTAGATCATCTTCGTTCGGGTAAAGATTGGGATTTAGCTCGTCGTCATGATGGTCTGTTTTATTTACCAGCATTGAAAGAAAAAAAAGATACACGTGATGGTAATTTACAATCTTTCTATTCATATTTGAATTTTGCAAGAAAATCTGACCAAGAGTATGTACTTATTTCTGGTAGTAGATTTTTATATAATATTGATTTTAGAACAGTATTACGCTTCCACCAAAATACAGGCGCTGATATTACAATGATTTATCATGTAGAAAATCAAGAAAAAGATGCTCCAACAACTATCTTGAAAACAAGCGAAAATGGACTTGTTAATGAAATCATTGATAGCTCAACAACTTATGAAAATTCTAAAGTATTTATGGGCGTTTATATCATGTCTACTAAAAAATATGAAGAACTCGTTTCTAATGCCTATGAACGTGGCGGACGTGATTTCTTAGTTGATGCGATTTTACGTAACCAAGATAATTTAAATATTTATGCTTTCCAGCATGATGGTTATGTATCAGAAATCAATTCTACTATTAGTTACTATAAAACTAATATGGATCTTTTGAAACCAGAAATTTGGGAAGAAATTTTCATGAGTGACCATCCTATTTATACTAGAGTAAGAGATGAAGCTCCTGTTCAGTATAAAAAACAGGCTAAAGCAGTTAATTCACTAGTAGCTAATGGTTGTGTTATTGAAGGTTCTGTAGAAAATAGTATCTTATTCCGTGGTGTAAAAATCGGTAAAGGAGTACAGGTTAAAAATAGTGTAGTCATGCAAAATTGTGATTTGCAGGAAGACTCCTTAATCGAAAATGTTATTTGTGATAAAAATGTAGTAGTAACTGAGGGTAAATGGCTTAAAGGTGCTGAAAATTATCCGTTAATTATTGAAAAAAATACTGTAATTTAATATTTAGTTTAATATGTTCAAAAAAGGCAAAGCCGTCTAGCATAAAATACCGGACGGCTTTGACTTGTTATATGAACAGGTAGTATAATGACACTGGAGACACTAAGAGATATACAGGAGGAAACAAAGTGAGTGTATCAATTATTAATAAGCAGATTGAGGAAAGGGCAAACTTACAGAAATCGTTTTTAAAGACTGCGAATATGTTATTCGGTAAAGAATGGGATGAGTTGACTAAGGAAGAGCTTTATCAAACTTTGGTTAACACTATCCGCCAGTATGTTAGTGAAAATTGGATTATGACCAATAAATATTATACAGAACATAATTGCAAGGAAATATATTATTTTTCCATTGAATTTTTATTAGGTCGTTTATTAAATTCCAATTTAATTAATTTAGATATGAAAGATATATGCAAAGATGCTTTGGCTGACTTGGGTATTGATATTAATGAATTATTTAAACAAGAACCAGATGCCGGCCTTGGCAATGGTGGTCTTGGTAGACTTGCAGCATGCTTTATTGATTCTATGGCTTCGTTGGGTCTTCCAGGTCATGGTTGTACCATCCGTTATCAATACGGTTTGTTTGAACAGAAAATCATAAATAATCAACAGGTAGAAATCCCAGATAATTGGCTTAAAAATGGCTTTGCTTGGGAATATAGAAAAGCTGATAAAGAAGTAAGAGTTCATTTCGGTGGCAATGCTTATATGGAACAACAAGAAGATGGCTCTTTAAAATTGGTACATGAAGGATATGATACAGTATCAGCTGTTCCATATGATGTACCAATTGTTGGTTATCATAATAATGTAGTAAATACACTTCGTTTGTGGAATGCAGAAGTTCCGCAAGATTATGCGTCTTTATCTGGTACAAGAGAACAATTACAAGAAAGATTACGTCAATCTTATCGTATTCAGGCTATTACTTCTTGCTTGTATCCAGATGATAGTTCCTATGAAGGTAAACTTTTACGTTTAACGCAAGAATACTTCTTCGTATCCGCTGGTGTTCAAAGTATTGTACGCCATTATAAACGTCGTAAAGGTGTACTCAGTGCATTAGCATCCCAGATTGCTATTCATATCAATGATACACATCCAGCTATGGCTATTCCAGAGCTCATGCGTGTATTAGTTGATTTAGAAGGAATGGATTGGGATAAAGCATGGAATATCACTAAAAATACAATTGCCTATACAAATCATACAATTATGCCGGAAGCTCTTGAAACTTGGCCAATTGATATGTTTAAAAAATTATTACCACGTATTTACATGATTATTGATGAAATCAATGCACGTTTCTTAAAAAATATCAGAAAAATGTATCCTGGTGATGAAGAACGTATTCGCCGTGTGTCTATCATTCAAGATGGTATGGTGCATATGGCTCGTCTTTCTGTAGTAGGTAGTCATAGTGTAAATGGTGTAGCTAAAATTCATACGGATATTTTAAAATCTTATAGTATGAAAGACTTTAATGAAATTTATCCTAGAAAATTTAATAATAAAACAAACGGTATTACACATCGTCGTTGGCTTATTGCTGCAAATCCAGAACTTTCTTCTTTATTAGATGAAGCTATTTCAGATAAATGGCGTCAAAATCCATCCCGTTTAATTGATTTATTGGATTTCAAAGATGATAAAGCCTTCCTGGATAAATTGAATGAAGTTAAAAAAAGTCACAAAATTTATTTGGCTAGTCATATTAAAAGACGTATTGGTATAGATATTGACACTAATTCCGTATATGATATTCAAGTAAAACGTATCCATTCTTATAAACGTCAAATTATGAACATTCTTCATGTAATGTTTGTTTATAATTGGATTAAACGTGATCCATCTATTAAATCACAGATGTTACCACGTACATTTATGTTTGCAGGTAAAGCAGCACCGGGATATCATATTGCAAAAGAAACAATTCGTTTGATTAATACAGTAGCTAGTGTTGTCAATAACGATAAAGATGTAAATGACCATATTCGTGTAGTATTCTTACCAAACTATAGTGTAACTTTGGCTGAAAAATTATTCCCAGCTGCCGATGTAAGTGAACAAATTTCTCTTGCAGGTAAAGAAGCTTCTGGTACTTCTAACATGAAATTCATGATGAATGGTGCAATTACACTTGGTACTTTAGATGGTGCTAATGTAGAAATTTGTGACGCTGTAGGTGAAGAAAATTGCGTTATTTTCGGTCTTAAAGCTGAAGAAGTTATGGAATACTATAGAAATGGTTTATATTCTGCATGGACTGAGTACAACGTAAATCCAAAAATTCATGACGTTGTAGACCAACTTTTGACAGGTCCATTTGTTGGTAATGGCGATTTCCACGATTTGCACAATTATTTATTCAGTAGTAATGATGAATATTTTGTATTTAAAGATTTCATGTCTTACTGTGCAGCTCATTCCAAAATTAAAGCAAAATATAACGACCACTATGGCTGGTTAAAATCCAGTCTTATCAATATAGCACATTCCGGTCAATTCTCTAGTGATAGAACAATTGCTGAATATGCTAAAGATATTTGGAATGTGCATCCAGTTAGTTTGATAAAAGAATAATCAAGAGAAAAATTTAAATTTATAAAATGGGCTTTCCCGCTGGTGATTATACTAAACGGAAGCCCATTATAAAAATAAATGACTCCAAAGGAGAACTTATCATGAAAGTTTCAGCGTTAAATGAATTTGATTTGTATTTGTATCATCAAGGTACAAATTTTTATACGTATCAGATGTTAGGAGCTCATTTTGTAAAAGAAAGTGGCGTTGATGGTGTTCGTTTTGCTGTTTGGGCACCACATGCTAGAGCTGTAAGCGTTGTTGGTGATTTTAATAAATGGGATATTTCTATTAATCCAATGCGACGCATATCAGATGGAGAAATCTGGTCTGTATTCATTCCAGGACTTAAAGAAGGTGAGATTTATAAATATTCTATCGAACCTTCTTATGGTGGTGAACGCATTTTAAAAGCTGACCCATATGCTTTTTATGCAGAAAAGAAACCGAAAACAGCTTCTCGTATATATGACCTTTCTGGTTATGAATGGCATGACCAAAAATGGCAAGAAGAAAAAAATCAAAAATCTTCATATGATAATCCAATGCTTATTTATGAAGTTCATTTAGGTTCATGGCGTCGTAATGCAGACGGTGAATATTTGACTTATAGAGAAGCAGCCGACCAACTTATAAAATATGTGAAAGAAATGAATTATACGCATATTGAATTTATGCCACTGTGTGAACATCCGTTTGATGGTTCATGGGGCTATCAAGCAACAGGATATTATGCAGTTACGAGTCGTTATGGTGAACCAAAAGATTTTATGTATTTAGTGGATTTGGCTCATCAAAATAATATATCTATTATCATGGACTGGGTACCAGGTCATTTCTGCAATGATGCACATGGTTTACGTCGTTTTGATGGCGAAACATTGTATGAATCAGATAATGAAAAACGTCGTGAAAATTGGGATTGGGGTACTACTAATTTTGACTATGGACGTAGAGAAGTACATAGCTTCTTAATTTCAAATGCACTGTTTTGGTTTTCTGAATACCATATTGATGGTCTTCGTGTTGATGCTGTAGCCAATATGTTATATTTGAATTATGGACGTAAAGAAGGGCAATGGGAACCGAATAAATATGGTGATACAGGTAACCTTGAAGCTATGGAACTTATTAGAAACTTGAATGAAGCAATTTTCAAATATTATCCAAATGCTTTAATGATGGCAGAAGAGTCTACTTCTTGGCCAATGATTTCTCGCCCTACTTATATGGGTGGTATGGGTTTTAACTATAAATGGAATATGGGCTGGATGAATGATATGCTTAAATATATGAGTCTTGACCCAATTTATCGTAAATGGAACCATGATAAAATTACATTTTCATTAATGTATGCTTTTTCGGAAAATTTTGTGTTGCCATTATCGCATGATGAAGTAGTTCATGGAAAATGTTCTTTAATTGAAAAAATGCCAGGTGATTATTGGCGTAAATTTGCAGGATTGCGTGCCTTTTTTGGCTATTGGATGACTCATCCTGGTAAAAAATTATTGTTTATGGGAGGAGAATTCGGTCAATTTATCGAATGGAAATACGATGATAGCCTTGATTGGCATTTACCACAGCAATATGAAATGCATACAAAAATGCTAGAATATTCAAAGGAACTCAATAAGTTCTATTGTGATAACAAAGCTTTATGGCAAGTTGATTTTGATTGGCGTGGTTTCCGCTGGATTGATTGTAATGATAATGAAAATAGTGTAATTTCATTTATTCGTTATGCTGAAGACCAAGATGATTTTATTATTGTAGTCTGCAACTTTACACCGGAAGTGCGTCATGGTTATCGCATTGGCGTACCTGCTAAAGGTATTTATACAGAAGTATTCAATTCTGATGCAGAAAAATTTGGTGGTTCTAATGTATTAAACGAAGGCGAATTTAAAACAGAAGATGTTTTCTGGCATAATTTAAATCAGTCTATTCAAATTACTTTGCCACCGCTTGGTACAGTTTTCTTCAAGATGAAAGAAGACCCAGCAAAAGCTAAAAAACAGAAGATTAAAGAAGCAAAACCAGTAAATCATAGTTATACTAACAGTGAACCAGAAAGAATGACTGCATTAGGTTAAACTAAATAATAAAATAAAATCTCCATTAATTTCGATTGAGGAAGGTGTTTGGCGTGTTAAAAGTTTTATACGTTGCTTCAGAAGCAGTGCCATTTGTAAAAACGGGAGGTTTGGCAGATGTTGCCGGTGCTTTACCGAAAGAATTAAAAAAACAAGGCTTAGATGTACGTGTTGTAATACCGAAATACAGCGGAATTAAAGAAGAATACCGCAATGAAATGGAACATATCTATGATGGTACAATTAATGTTGCTTGGCGTCAAAAATATATTGGCGTAGATAGATATGATTATAAAAATGTTCCGTTCTATTTTGTAGATAATCAGGAATATTTCTATCGTGAAGGTTTTTACGGTTATCCAGATGATGTAGAAAGATTTACATTCTTCTGCCGTGCTGTACTTGATATGCTTCCTAAAATTGACTTCTGGCCGGATATTATTCATTTGAATGATTGGCAGACTGGTCTAATAAGTGTTTATCTTAAACTTGAACATAATGATGATGAACACTATAACAAAATAAAAACCATCTATACAATTCATAATTTGAAATATCAGGGCCGTTTCTGGAAAGGTTATTTGCCGGATGTACTTGGTCTTGATTGGAAATATTTCAATAACGGTGATTTGGAATACTTTGATGATATCAACTTCATGAAAGGTGCTATCATATATTCTGATAAAGTTACAACAGTAAGCCGTACGTATGCTAGAGAAATTCAAGACCCTTATTATGGTGAAGGTCTTGAAGGTATGTTGCAAAAACGTAGTAAAGATTTATCCGGTATAATTAATGGTCTTGATTATGAAGATTATGACCCTGAAACAGATAAATATATTCCGTTTAAATATAATGTAACAAATGCTATTGCTCGTAAAGGCGATAATAAGATGGAATTACAGAAAAAACTTGGTTTGCCTGTAAATCGTTCTATTCCACTTATTGGTATGGTAACTCGTCTTGTTGAAGCTAAAGGTCTTGACCTTGTTACACGTATTATGGATGAACTTTTAGAATATGAAAATGTTCAGTTTGTACTTCTGGGTACAGGTGATAGACAGTATGAAGATTGGTTTAAAGGTCTTGTATGGCGTTATCCGAAAAAAGTATCCGCTAATATCTTCTTTAATAATGAATTGGCACATCAAATTTATGCTGCTTCTGATATGTTCTTAATGCCGTCTCAATATGAACCATGTGGTATTGGTCAGCTTATTGCACTTCGCTATGGTTCTATTCCTATTGTTCGTGCAACAGGCGGTCTCAAAGATACAGTAGAAGCTTTCAACAATTATACAAATATCGGTAATGGTTTTAGCTTTAATAATTACAATGCACATGAATTATTATTCTCTATTAAACGTGCAATTGATAGTATAAGTGAATTGTCCAAACGTCAGCATATTATGGAAAATGCTATGACAGCTGATTATAGTTGGACAGAATCCGCTAAACAATATAAAGATTTATATAACAGCCTTACAAAACAATAATTTTTTCTTTTTAGTAAGGGTATATGGAATGCTGTATGGTATACATTGCCATACAGCATTTTTTTATAAAACTATATGAGGTCGATAATATATGTTATTGCATAATTCACAAAATCCGTATTATAGGAGTCCTAAAGGGGCAGTGCCTACTGACAGTACTGTAAGATTAGCTATTGATATTACGGATAAAAATTTAAAAATAGAGTCAGTAAAATTATATACATGGCAAGAGACATTAGGTGCGTCTTATAAAAAAATGGAACCATCCAGCTGGGATAAATACCATTATATTGTTGATGTACAAATGCCAGAAGATGGTTGTCTTATTTGGTATTATTTTGTCGTTAGATTAGAAGATGGAAGTCTGCTTTATTATGGAAATAGTCAAGGACAAATGGGCGGTGAAGGCAAAGTTGAAATGAATGTGCCTACTGCATATCAAATAACAGTGTATAGAGCAAATGCTACAACACCAGATTGGTTTAAAAAATCTGTAATGTATCAAATTTTCCCAGATAGATTTTATCGCAGTGGTAATGAAATTCCGCAAAAACCATATGCTGTTTTTCATTGTGATTGGAACGCCCCGCCAATGTATTATGTAGACCCAGATACTCGTCAAGTGATTGCATATGATTTTTTTGGTGGTAATTTTAAGGGAATACAAGAAAAACTTACTTATTTAAAAGATTTGGGTATATCGGTTATATATCTTAATCCTATATTTCTTTCTCGTTCTAATCATCATTATGATACAGCAAATTATTTTCGCACAGATCCAATGTTGGGTACGAATGAAGATTTTGCTGAACTTTGTAAAACTGCTGAAGATATGGGAATAAAGATTATCTTAGATGGTGTATTTAGTCATACAGGCAGTGATAGTATTTATTTTAATCGATATGGAAATTATTCTGAACTTGGTGCATATCAATCGAAGAACTCTCCATACTATGAATGGTATGATTTTAAAGAATATCCAAACAAATATGATTGTTGGTGGGGTTTTGATAGTATGCCAAATATTAAAGAAACAACACCATCATATATGGATTATATTATTAATGATGACGATAGTGTCATGAATTATTGGATGCGAAAAGGTATTAGTGGCTGGCGATTAGATGTTATTGATGAATTGCCACGTCAGTTTTCGCGTGCTTTTTATAAAAAGCTAAAGAGTATAGATAAAGATGCTGTGTTGATTGGGGAAATATGGGAAGATGCGTCTAATAAAGTTTCATATAATGTACCACGTGAATATTTGTGTGGTTATGAAATAGATGGTGCAATGAATTATCCATTGCGTCAAATTATATTAGATTTTTTGTTGAATAGAGATGATGCAAAAGAAACTCAAAAACGTATTGCTAATCAACATGAAAATTATCCAGCTGAAAATCTCTATGCTATGATGAATTTGCTTGGTAGTCATGATGTAGAACGTATATTGACATTACTAGGTGAAGCCCCATCCATAGAAAATGTACCTATAACTGCACAGGCAGATTTTAGATTAGATGATAAGCATTTACGATTAGCTATTGCTCGTTTAAAAATAGCTGTTTGTTGGCAAATGACATTTCCAGGTGTGCCTTCAATTTATTATGGAGATGAAATTGGTATGCAAGGCTATCGCGATCCGCATAATAGAGCTTCGTATAATTGGGATAGTGGCGATTCAAATTTGCAGTATTATTTTACTAGATTAATTGCTTTGCGCAATAGTAGAGAGGTTTTACAAACTGGTTGGTATGTGCCAGCATATGCTAAAGATGATGTACTGGCTTATTTTAGAACGACTAAACAGGGTAAAGACCGTTTTGGCAAAGTAATGGATGATGATTGTATACTTGTAGTATTAAATCGTAATAGTGTAAAATCAGCTACGATAACAATAGATACACATGGTTTTTGCCAGAATAAATTACATGAAATAACAAGTATGTATCCTGATGTGGAAATAATAGATAATAAGGCTCAAATTAGAATTGACCCACTAAAAGAACTTATTTTTGAACAGGTAAAAACTTCACAACAGTATAAAAGATATGCTGGAATTCTTTTACATCCAACGAGTTTGCCATCACCATATGGCATTGGAGATTTAGGTAAATCAGCGTATGAATTTATAGATTGGCTTGTAAAAGCTGGTCAGTCTATTTGGCAAGTTTTGCCACTTAATCCTGTTGGATATGGAGCTTCACCATATCAATCGCCGTCTGCTTTTGCTGGAAATATTATGCTTATATCGCCAGAAGAATTAGTGAAAATAGGTCTTTTAACAGATGAAGATATTGTGCTTGATTATGAAGCTAGTGAAGATTGTGTAGATTTTGTCAAGGTAGAAGCGTATAAGAATAAAATTTTGCATAAAGCTTTTGCGAATTTTGTAGCTGATAAAGATTATGGCATTTTTTGTACTAAACAGGAACATTGGCTTGATGATTATGCTTTATTTGTAGCACTTAAAAAGCATTTTAAAGGTGCAGAATGGACAAAATGGGATGCGCCAATACGTCGTTGTCAGCCACAAGCTCTTCAAGCAAGTCGTATTGCATTGGCACATGATATTGCTTATGTAAAATTTACGCAGTATTTGTTTTTCATGCAGTGGCAGAATTTGCATGAATATGCAAAATCAAAAGGCATAAGAATAATTGGTGATGTACCAATGTTTCCGTCACATGATAGTGCTGATGTTTGGACTAATCAAGACCAATTTAATTTAAATCCAGATGGAACACTAAAAACAGCTGCTGGTGTACCGCCTGATTATTTCAGCGAAGATGGACAGCTTTGGGGCAATCCACATTATTTGTGGAGTGTTATGGAAAGAGATAGTTATGCTTGGTGGCGTAGACGTATTTCTACTTTATTAGAATTAGTAGATATCATTCGTATTGACCATTTCCGTGGCTTTGAAGCATATTGGGAAGTGGCAGGCGATGCTAAAAATGCACGTGTTGGCAGATGGGTAAAAGGTCCAGGTCGTGATTTATTCGATACGATTAAAAAATATTTGGGTAAAGTACCGATTATAGCAGAAGATTTGGGAATAATAACACCAGAAGTAGAACGGTTGAAAATGGATTGTGATTTTCCGGGTATGAAGGTTTTACAATTTGAATTATATCCAAATGAACAACATGAAATAAATTTTATCTGTCCACAAAATTCTGTAGCATATACGGGTACTCATGATAATAATACAACACTTGGTTGGTTGAAAAAGGATATAGCTTCGCAAGATAAAGCAATACTTGCTGATTTCTTTAATGTTTCAGTCGATGATGATGAACTATTGCTTACGAAGATGATTGAGCTTTTATATTTTAGTCAAGCAAGATTGGCAATATTGCCAATGCAAGATGTATTGGGGCTTGATAGTGAAGCACGTATGAACTTACCAGGAACAGTTGGCACAAACTGGGGCTGGAGAATGCGTCCAGATGCAATGAGCACTCAAAAAGCAGTATGGCTAAAATCATTAACAGAAAAATACCATAGATAAATAAAAAATAACCTGACATTTACGGTCAGGTTATTTTTTTATCAAGTATAAAAGGCTTATCATATTAATTTGAGCATGGTATAATATCTTAGTAATTACGTTTAAAAAGATAGGTGGATTTTTTTATGAAAATAGAACGCAAAATATTATTGGCATTGTCTTTTAGTGCAATTTCCTTATGTACATATCAAGGACAAGCTTTTGCTGATGATACTGATGTAGAAATTTTAAATTTCGTAGAAGACCAACGAAAAGAACAAAGACAGATGGCTAAAGATGTAGAAATTAATAAATTTAAAGAAGAATTGACTGCTGAATATGAAAAAGATGGTATCACGATAACAGACCCAACAAAAGCGCCAATTATATTTGAAGGTAATGACATTATGTATAATTCCGTTACTGGCGAAGTTTATGGTAAAGGTGATGTAAAAATCACACAGAATTATTCACGTATGACAACGGATAATGCTGATGGTAATTTGAATACAGGGGATGTAAATATTCCAGGAAAGTCACATACAATACAAGTGGCTAATCCAACTTTAAATATTGATAGTGATAAAACACAGTATAATTACAACGAAAAAACAGGTGCAATGCAAAATGCCAAGGGTAGAATAGATAATAGATATGTTTTCGGAGAACAAGTAGAATTCTATCCAGATTATTATATAATTTACAATGGCACGATAACGCGGTGTCCAGCGAAAAAGCCGGATTATTATTTTAGTGCAGATAAAATAGAAATTTATCCAGATGACCATTTAGTAGCATATAATGCTAAATTTTATATAAGAGGACAAATTATTTATCAGACTAAAGAATATATTACTAAAATTGGTGCTAATAGCGATGGTAAAGAAGGAATACCATTTAGGGTTAGCTGGAATGATGATGATGGTTTGGTTATTAGATATAATTATAGACAAAATTTAATGGATAATGTAGATGCTTATGCTAATTTAAAATATACAACAAAGCATGATATGCGTAATGTTTACGGTGTAGGATGGCATAATGCAGGCAATAGTTTCAATATTGAAAATGGTAAATATGAAGATGATGATGATATTTGGCTTGAAAAAGAAATTGCCTATATTTATAATTATGGACAAAGAATAGGCGATACACCACTTCGTTTTAATTTTCGCAATGAATATGGTTTGTGGAAAGAATATGGTATAAAAAGTTGGCATCGTGAACATGACTTGAGATTAATACATGACCCGATTAGATTAGATGATAAAGGGGAAATTATGCTATTTCCAAGTATTGGTTATAAATTAGTACATGAACAGTATGATGACTCTGATTATAATAGTTTATATTATGACCTTACATTACTTAGTGAATTTAATGATGATTTAGTAGGCTATGTAGGTTACCATTATTCGCGTGTAAGTAAGGAAAATACTTTATTTGATTATGGTTTGAATGATTATTCTAAGAAAATATCAGCAGGTCTAAGCTATACTATTGATGATAAAAACCGTATAGTAGTAGCAACCGGCTATGATGCGTCAGATGGATTAAAAATGCGTGATTTAGATTATTATTGGTATCATGATTGGCATTGTGTACAGACAGAATTAAAATATGAACAAAAGGAAGATAAATGGAGTCTGCACTTTAACTTCCTTAATTTCTAAAAACGAGGTGGTTTAATGAAACCAGAATTAATCGATTTTGTTGATAAATTTAAAGAAAAACGTATTTTAATTATTGGCGATATGATTGCTGATGTTTATTTAGAAGGCGATATATCGCGTATTTCTCGTGAAGCACCAGTACTTGTTCTTATTGAAAAAAATGAAAAAACTGTACCTGGTGGAGCGGCTAATGTAGTAAATAATGTAGCAACACTTGGAGGCAAGGCTTTTGCTGTTGGCATTTTGGGACAGGATAAAGGAGCTTTGAATTTAAAGCATATTCTTGATGAAAATGGCGTAGATACAAACGGTATGTTTTGTGATGAAAAACGTAAAACGGTTACGAAAACACGTGTTATTGCAGGTGGTAGAGCAACGGTAAGCCAACAAGTTGTGCGTATAGATAGAGAATGTAATATGCCATTGTCTGCCGTTTATGAAGAAAAATTATTGAAGTATATAAAAGATATCATGCCTAAAATCCAAGGGGTAGTAATGAGTGATTATGGTAGTGGTACTATCACCCCTAAGATTAAAGAATTAATTTTAAAAATGACTAAAGAATATAATATCCCTTCAATTGTAGACTCGCGTTATGATATATTTAATTTTGTCGGTACAGATTATGTTAAACAAAATGATGCAGAGCTTTCTCGTGCTGTAGGGGTGAGAATTTATAGTGAAGAAACGCTATATACAGCGGCACATGAATTTTTGATTAAAATGAAAGCTAAGGGAATTTTAATCACACGTGGAGAAAAAGGCATGACTTTATTTGAAGATAATGGAGATGTGCATAATATTCCTGTATCGGACAAATCAGAAGTATTTGATGTATCAGGTGCGGGTGATACATGTGTAGCAGCATTTATTACAGCATTAGCGGCAGGTGCACAGCCGGTACAAGCAACAGAAATTTCTAATTTCGCTTCGGGTATTGCAGTGCGCAAAATGGGTACAGCTACAGTTTCAGATGAAGAGTTAATAAATGTTTTGCGAAGATAAAAGGGGGATATATGGTGATTATTGACGTAAATGATATAGAACTTTTTTGTGAAATATTGCGTCGTAGTAGAAAAAGTATTGCCCTTACAAATGGTTCATTTGATTTAGTTCATTCAGGTCATGTGAATTATTTGAACGAAGCGAAGAAAATGGCGGATTATCTGATTGTAGGTATAAATAGTGATATTTCTGTGAAACAGTATAAATCAGATAAAAGACCGATGATTTTAGAAAAACAACGAGCTTTTCTTATTGATAATTTAAAAGCGGTAGATTATGTTGTTATATTTTCTGAAACAACGGCGGATAAATTGATAGAAAAAGTAAAACCAGATTTTTATGTAAAAGGTGGCGATTATATGGAAGAAACTTTGCCAGAAACTGCTACTGTGAAAAAATATGGTGGGAAAATTAAATTTATTAAAATGACAGAAGGCTGTTCAACAACGAATATTATAAATAAAATTTTGGATATTTATGCTAAAAAAAATAAATAAAAGTTTACATTTATACAATTTGTTTTAGAAAAATTTTTATTTAATAGTCTTGACAAATAAATTTTTAGTCGTTATAGTAATAAACAAAGATAAATGCAATGAATAGGAAAAGTAAGTTTGGGGATTTTACAGAGAACTGCGGGGCGGTGCGACGCAGGATTGAAGCAAATTGAAATACACCTATGAGCAACAGATTGAAATAGTAAGAGTAGGTCTTGTCGGTTGCCTCCGTTATCATGGGCTAGGGTATGATAGTACCCAAATAAAGTGGCTTGCTAATAGCAAGAAGGGTGGTACCACGGGTTATAACAGCTCGTCCCTATTTAGGGACGGGCTTTTTTTGTATTTAATTTTAAATTTATGAGAAGGAGGATTAGTGTTATGATTATTGTTATGAAACCAGAAGCAACAGCAAATGATTTAGAAGCTGTAAAAGATAAAATTATAAATTCGGGATTGAATTATCATTTATCACAAGGTTCATTTCGAACAATTATAGGTGTAATAGGAGATAAGAAAAAAATAGCGATGTTACAAATGAATTCTTTTTCGGGCGTAGAAAAAACGGTATCTATCACCGAAAAATATAAATTAGTTAGCCGTGAATTTAAAAAAGAAGATAGTATAGTTGATGTAGATGGTGTAAAAATTGGTGGTGGTCATTTTGCTGTAATGGCAGGGCCATGTTCAGTGGAAAGTCGTGAACAGTTGTTAGAAGCAGCACGTGCTGTTAAAACATATGGAGCTCAATTTTTACGTGGCGGTGCTTTCAAACCGCGTACTTCACCGTATGATTTTCAAGGACTTGGCGTAGAAGGATTAAAAATGATGCGTGAAGTTGCCGATGAAGTAGGTCTTAAAGTGGTAACGGAAATTATTAATATTAATGATATTGATACAATCTGTCAATATGCTGATATGTTGCAAATCGGTGCACGCAATATGCAGAATTTCCAATTATTAAAAGAAGTTGGTTTTACGAAAAAACCGGTATTATTAAAACGTGGTCTTAGTGCTACGATTAGTGAATGGCTTAATGCTGCTGAATATATTGCTAGTGGTGGAAATTATAATATTGTATTGTGCGAACGTGGTATTAGAACATATGAAACATTTACGCGTAATACACTTGATTTAAGTGCAGTGGCAGCAGTAAAAGAATTATCACATTTGCCAATTATCGTAGATCCAAGTCATGGTACAGGTCGTTGGCAAATGGTTCAGCCAATGGCACGTGCAGCGGTTGCGGCCGGAGCAGATGGTTTGATGATTGAAGTACATCCTCATCCAGAAGTAGCATTAAGTGATGGTGACCAATCTTTAAAACCAGCTAATTTTAAAATTGTTATGGATGAAGTAAAACAAATTATGGAAATAATGGGGAAAACATTATGAGTAAATTACATTTAGCTATTTTGGGCGTCGGTCTTATTGGTGGCGCCTTCGGCATGGCCTTAAAAGATAAAATGGGTGATAATATTTTTATCACTGGCAATACTAGAACACAAAAATCAATTGATAATGCAGAAAAATTAGGCGCAATTGATAAAGGATATTTAGACCCGATTGAATGTGTAAAAGGGGCAGATATTATTTATTTAAGTACACCGGTATTACAAATTATACCACTTGTTAAAAAAATTCTACCTCATTTAAAACAAGGGGCAATACTCACAGATGCAGGTAGTACCAAGTCATATATTGCTCGTCAAATAATGGTAATGCTTCCTGAAAATATTTATTATGTGGCAGGACACCCGATGACAGGAAGAGAAAAAAGTGGGGTAACAGCAGCGCATAAGGATTTATTTAAAAATAAATGTTATGTAATTGTAAAAGATACGAAAGCGCCATCATTTGTTTTACAAAAAGTAGTAGATTTGATAAAACTTACAGAAGCTAATATTACCACTTTGACTTTAGAAGAACACGATAGATGCGCGTCTATTATTAGTCATATACCGCATATAGCAGCAGCAGGGCTTGTTAATTTACTCGATAAAAATCCAAATGATTTGCAAGCTTGTATAAAACTAGCAGGAGGCGGTTTCAAAGATACAACGCGTATAGCTTCTTCTAATGCTGATATGTGGGCAGATATTTGTATTTCTAATGCAGAACCGATAATTGAGAATTTATCGCAACTTCAAGCAATTTTCAGTAATATAATTACAGCTATTGCTAGGAAAGATAGACAGACAATTCATGATTATTTTGTCGAATCAAAAACACGTCGAGATATGATTTTGGAAGAAACAAAAGATAAATATGATTTAATTTAGGCAGTAGATTATGAATAACAAATATTATATATTATTGGCTCTTTCCTGTATTCTTTGGGGTTTTCAGCCCGTTACTATAAAATTTGTTACAGCGGAAATGAATATAATGACAGCTATTCCACTTAGATATTTATTTTTATGCTTAACTATATTTATTTTAATGAAAATTACAGGTGAAAAGGATTTTTTACCACCGAAATCGTGCATTTTTAGTTTAATGGCTATGGGGTTTTTCGGTGTAACAGTAAGTAATGGTGTGCAGTTTACAGGACTTATGTATTCTTCAGTTGGAAATATGACACTCATAAGTACAACTGCACCTGTAATAACAGTGGTATTAGCACGTATCATACTTAAAGAACGGCTTAATTTATTACAAATTTGTGGAATTATTATTTCTTTTGCAGGAACGTTATATTTACTTAGCGGGGGAACGATTAATACGTTTACAAGTATGTCTTTTAATAAAGGCGATATATTTTTTTTCATTGGTGAAGTTGCTTGGGTAATTTATATTTTAATCAGTATACCTGTATTAAAGAAAATGTCGGTATTATCTGTTACAGCATGGGCAGGCGTATTCGGGGCGATATTTACCGCGATTTATGCAGAATACAGTGTAGGTTTTGATATAGTGTTATTATCGCCAGTGGCAACATGTGCATTTTTATATATGATTTGGGGCGGTGGAGTTGCTGCCATGATGTTTTGGAATTTAGGAACTAAATTTGTCGGTGCAAGTTATGCAGCAATTTTTTTGAATTTGATGCCGATTGTTGGTATTGTGTCAGCATATTTTACTTTAGGCGAAGCGATAACAGGACAAAAATTAATTAGTGCTGTAATTATAATTGTCGGTGTATACATAACAACACATGCTACACAAATTATGGCAAAATTTAATATAAAAAAACGGTTAAGAGATAAATCTTAACCGTTTTTTTGAGTAATTTAGAAATTAGATACCTTTAAATGTAAAGGAGAATGATTTAGTTTCATTTTTTGTAATATATTCATCAAGAGTAGGAGCCCCCCAAGAATCATCGCCACCGATACCATACATACCAGCTGAAGCTCTTACGATTGTATGATGTGGTCTTGGTAAGTCATAGTGATGACGTGCATTTTCAATTTCGTGTGGTGTATAAGAAAGTGCAGAAGCTTCTATTGGAGTAGTAGCGGAAGAGATTTTAATACCGCGTCCGCGTCTGTCTGTTACTTCCATCCAGCGAATACCACAGTGATTACCGCAATCTTGTGGTAATAAGTATGGTTGCATTTCTTTTTCTGTAGTGGATGTGAAAATGCCAAGTTTTGCGCCTTTTTTGCGGTCGATATAGTTATCGCAAGGACCTAAACCATAATATTTAATCTGGTCATATTCAACAGGGATAGTAAAGAGAATACCAAAATCAGGAATAGCAGGTAATCCTTCGACTTTATCATAGCTCATATCAACTTTGACAGTGCCATCGCCTGTTACAGTATAGCTTACAACTACATATGCTGTAGGTCTAGTTGCAAGTTCATAAGTGAATTTAAATGTTACACTGGAAGTATTATTTTCAATAATTTCCATATTTGTACATTTATTATACATACTAGCAAGTTTCCATTGTGCTGTTTCAAATGGCATACCACAACCATAGTCATTGTCGATTGGTGCGCGCCAGAAGTTGAGGCGTGGTAATTCTTCTATCATTTCTACACCATTATATTTATAAGAAGTCATAGTGCATTTATCAGAAGAGAACATTATTTCAAAGCCTTCACCTTTAATACCAGTGTTTACATCGCCTTTTGTGAGTGTTATTGGTGGAAGTTTTGGTGCTACTTTTTCAGCTTCACAAGTAAATACATATTGACCAAAAGCAATTTCATGACCATAAGAAGCCCAGACTGTATCTGCTTTTAATTTTAAAGAAGCAGTTATAGTATATTCACCGGCGCCAAATTTTGGTAAAGTAATGGCAACTTCACCTGTTTCACCAGCAGGAATATCAGCAGAAGTTTTAGCTGAATAAACTTCTTTGCCCTCTTTAGCAAGTGTTATAACTAAATCATATTCGTTAGTATTAGTGAATAAGGATTTATTAACGATTTTAACGTTGGTTTCACTTGGAGTGAGAACAAAGTTTTGATAATTGAATTTAACTTCTTGTAATTTAGTTGTTGGGCTATGGTCTGCAAAAACGATACCATTACCGCTAAAGTTATAATCAGACGGTCTATCACCAAAATCGCCACCGTAATACATAACTTCATTACCGTAAATATCTCTACCCCAAATTGCTTGGTCAGCAAAATCCCAAATGAAACCGCCTTGGTAAAGTGGGTCTTCATCTGTCAAATCAATGTATTTGTGCATACCACCATTACTGTTACCCATGGAATGAGTGTATTCACAGCAAATAAATGGTTTATCGCGATGTTGGCTGAGGAATTTTTTAATATTAGCAACTTTTGTATACATTTGGCTTTCCATATCACTTGTTGCATTATATTTTCTATTCCAGAAAATGCTTTCATAATGAACAAGACGAGATGGGTCGGTTTGGCGGAAGTATTCGGACATATCGAAAATATTTTTACCGCCGTAAGATTCATTACCGCAAGACCAGATAATGATACTTGCATGGTTTTTATCGCGTTCGAGCATAGATTTTGCTCTATCGATGATGATATCATGCCAAGCAGGATTGTCATTAGGAACAGTATTGGCATCTTCACGTACAGCACCTTTTACCATCCAGCTACCATGTGTTTCCATATTAGTTTCATCGATTACATATAAACCATAGATATCACAAAGTTCATAGAGTTTGCTATTGTTTGGATAATGAGAAGTACGAATAGCATTGATATTATGTTGTTTCATGATATTAAGGTCATGAGCAATTTTTTCAGTTGGAATAGCACGACCAAAATAGCAATCGAATTCATGGCGGTTTACACCTTTAAAGACAATGCGTTTACCATTGATTTTCATAATGTTGCCGTCCATTTTAAATTCACGGAAGCCGATATTTTGAGGAATGATTTCCATGATATTACCATTTGTATCAGTTACAGTGAAAATGGCTTTATATAAATTAGGATGTTCAGCACTCCAGAGTTTTACATTTTTTAGGTCGGTTGTAAAAGTGCTAGAAGAAGCTGTAATATTTTTTTGAACAGTATCAATAACGATATTGCCTTCATTATCAGTCATTTTTACAGCGAGATTTTTAGCATTATCATTGTTCCATTTAAAATCAATAGTGAGTTTACCGTCTTTGTAATCGTTTACAGGAACAGCATGAACGAAAAAGTCATCAATATGAAGTTGTGGTTTAGTAAATAAGTATACATCACGATAGATACCTGAGAAACGCCAAAAGTCTTGGTCTTCTAACCAGCTACCAGAACTGAAGCGATAAACTTGAACAGCAAGTTTATTTTCGCCAGCTACAAGATACGGTGTAAGGTCAAATTCGGATGGAGTACAACTGTCTTCACTATAACCAACAAATTTGCCATTTAGCCATAAAGCCATAGCAGAGTCTACACCTTGGAAAGAGATGAATACTTTTGTCCAGCCTTGTGGAACTGTGAAATATTTTACATAAGAACCAGTAGGATTAAAACCTTCTGGAATTTCACTTTCATTAACTTTTTCATGTCCGTCCCAAGGATAAGGAGTGTTCGTATAATGTGGTTTGCCGTAACCTTCCATTTGAATATGTGCTGGTACGCGGATTGTATCCCAAGTTTTGCAGTTGTAATCTGTGTTTTCAAAACCTTCAATGCGGGAAGCAAGATTTTTAGCATAGGAGAAATACCAAAGACCGTTCAGGGGTTTTCGCATGCTCATTTCATCATTATTCATTTCATATTCATTTGCAAAATAATGATGGTCGCTGTGTGCCGGTAAGCGGTTATCAGCAAAGTAAGCAGGATTAGCTAATTTATTTAAATCAAACATTTAAAAACCTCCCAAAAAAATAAATTTTTTCTATATTTAAATTATACAAGGAAAAAACGTAAATGTGTATAAGATTGTACTACAGTTTGAAGAGAAAAATATAGGATTTTGAACTAAATAATATAATGGAAAAAGTTTTTAATATGAAGAAAATAGTAGTTTTTATGGTTAAAATATAATATTTTTATATTATTTTTAAGAAAAATAATTTCTATTTTAGTTTTGATAAAGTCTATATTGACAGGATTTTTAGGCGAAAAAAGATTGAAAAATAGACAGAAAAATATGTAATATGTTAAACTAAATAATATAATATTTTAAAACAAGGTGATTGTATGCCGATTAAGATAAGAAAAACTTTATTAAAAGAACCATTTATTTTTGATACGATTGGCAATCATTGGGAACAGGATGCTATATCTCGTCCACAGGGTTTTCCGCTTTATCATTATTTACAATCGGAAAAAGGAATAGGAAGATTAGAAATACAAGGCAAAAAGTACATATTAAATGAAGGAGAAGGTTTTTTGATTGCGCCGAATATTCCTCATTCTTATACACCAGAAGGAAAAGAATGGTTGACGCTTTTTATAACCTTTACAGGTTTGATGGAAAATACCATATCACAAATTTTAGACAATAGACAAGTTATTTTTACAAGTAAAGAACAGGGTGTTATTATTGCTTCAATGGTAAATGATATGATGAAGCGGTATGAAAATCCGTCCATAGATGTGAAAATGTTTTCCGTTGATACGTATCGTGTGTTGATGTGTTTTGTAGATAATATTTCTACGTATAAAAACGACCCATTATATAGAAAATATGTAGAACCAGTAATAACGGAAATTGAACAGAATTATAATTATGAAATTACTTTACAGGGTTTAAGTAAAAAAATATATGTAAGTCCGCAATATTTGTCACGTCTATTTAAACGGTTTGTTGGTTGTTCTGTATATAAATATTTAACAAATTATCGTATAAATAAAGCTAAAGAATTGTTATTAACTGACCCACGTACTGAAATTCAACAGATTGCGCAATTAGTAGGTTTTCTTGATACAAGTCATTTTATTGTTATGTTTAAAAAATTTGCTGGAATTACTCCACTTGAATATCGTAAGCTTAATTAAAATGTAAAAAAGCTAAGATTAAGTGTTTAAACTTAGTCTTAGCTTTTTTTTATGGCTCTTTGTCAAATGTTGGGGTAACATAGATTATTCTTTTTTTACCTGTCAAATCTTTTCACACCAAAACATATTCTTT